>Ga0209596_1000253_pt1 | contig 49871 bp, 39 predicted proteins | sample M_130807_MF_Meta_FD_187314 | JGI IMG/M metagenome (GOLD analysis project Ga0209596, IMG submission 187314) | Freshwater microbial communities from Lake Montjoie, Canada to study carbon cycling - M_130807_MF_MetaG (SPAdes) (version 2) | ecosystem: Environmental > Aquatic > Freshwater > Lake...
CTTCTAATGCGATTTTAGCGTTAGCGATAGCAGTTTCACGTACAGCTTTAGCATCAGCAATTGCTTCTTTCAACAATTTTGAACTTGCCATTTGTTTTCCTTATTTATCGGATTTCTGAAGTCATTAAATTTGTGGACTTCAATGTATGTTTTTGATTGGCGTTTTGGTCACTTCTCATAGAACGAGAGTATTCATTTACCAATAGAAAAACCTAAATTAATAGGTTATTGTTAAGAATAAATATATAAAATTTTACAAAAACGTAAAAATCTATACTTTTCTTTAGAATTTATTTATTTGGAACACAGTTAGGAACTTGCTTACCACCTTTATTTTTCATACCAACTTGCTTATATCCTTGCCAACAAGGGCCATCTTCTTTTACTAATGATTCGTTTGCAGCTGATTGATAATCCTTTAACCATTTTTTATAATAGTTAATTAAATCTAAGTTTAGTACTATTGATTTTTTAATATTTTCTTTTTTATTATTTGCTAAACTTTTATTATCTTTAAGTTGTTGTACTAATAGTTTATTTGTTTCTTCCAAGTTTTTAATTAGCATTTCCAATCTCTTTGTTTCAGAATCTTCGTTTAGTGTACCTTCTCCGAACATACCTACAAAATTACCTTGATATTTGTTACCACGTGTTCCACTTATTGCTGTTGCAAAGTCCATTCTATCTTTTAATTTTCCTTTAGCTATAAAGTTAAAAAGCTTTTTAGCGTTCAAATTAAAATCATCTATAAATTTTTGTACTGCAATTGCACGAGTACCAGTAAATTTAGCAATTCCCATTGCTTCTCTACCAGCTCCTTCATTTACCGATTCGTTTGTTCCGTATTCGTGATAGTTAGTTGATGCTTGTGAAATAAAATTAGCTGCGTTAGTAATATGGTCTTGAATCCAAGCAGGAATATCCTTTTCGTTTTCTCCCATTTTAGCTTTCAATTCAGTTGCCATTTTAATAATGGTATCCAATGAATTGTTTGCCATAGAAACTTCATGGTCTTCACCTTCACCTTCTTTAATGAATGCCGTTGCAAATGGATTTGAAATTACTTTACCCATTTCAAATTTACCAAATGCTTTTTGCGATATTAAACCACCTAAACGAATCATAATTATTTCTTTTTACCTAATCTTTCTTTCATTGTATCTACAGAGATATCAGCGATTTCATAGTAACGATTTAAGATGTGACCCATATCTTCATATAAAGAATGTAATCTTTCATCCATTGAGTTTGCTTCAACAGCGAACTTATCAAATGATTTACCTAATTTGTCTAATTCCTGCATATTTCTTTTTACAGTCACTGCATCAAACCAATCACCACTTTCTCTTAATGTCATTTCTTTTGCAGCCTCAACAATAGCACCTAAAGTATTTGCAACTTCAGTCAAATCAGATTGTCTTCTCATTTGGTCTTGGAAAGTATTGTAAGTAGAAATAATCTCTAAGAAGTGTTTTTTAACTTCGTTTGATAGTTTTCTATCTTCTAAGTTTTCAGCTAAACTGAATTTACCATTAACTATCTTTACTTCTTTCAAGTTAGTTTTACGGATATCATTGTATGCTTTAGCTACAGTAGTTCCTTTTGGTGCATCAACTTTTAAGGTTATCTTATTGTTGTGTACGAAATCGTATATATCAAAGTTCTTTGCCATTCTTATGCTATTTCAGTTATTATTTCTCTCATTAAGTCTTGTGCTTTACAGAAATCTCCGCAAACATCAGTTCCGATTTGTTGTAAACCTCTATTAACCGATTCGTTTACAGGTACCATAAATGCACCATGTGTAGATGGGTTAGATACGAAATCCCAACCAATCAATTCAAAATCTTCTTGTACCTCTACTTTGTTTCCAGATAAGTTACGAGTAGAACCCATACCTCTTGATGAAATACCTAATAGGATACCAGCTTTCAATAATTCTTTTAAGATGTTACCAGATGGAGTAGATAGAACTTCAACAGTCCCACATAAATCATCACCGTCCCAATGAATCTCTCTAATATTGTGAGAAACATTCTTTAAGTTAATTACAGTAGAATCCGGATGGTCTAATTCACCTAATGCTCTACGCTCTTTAATGAATACCTCATACTTCTTAGCTTCTCTCATTAAGATTTCTTTCGGATAAATTCTTCCGTTTTGATTTTCAGCACCAGCTCTTTGTAGAATACCTTTAACAATGGTTCTTCCACCTTCATCTTCGTGTACCTTTCCCTCAAATAATTTTGTTTCTATTAAAAGATTCTTCATTCTTATTTTAATTCTTAGTGTTTAAGTAAATCATTTATTACTTTATCGTATAATCTACTACTATTTGTATTACCAGCTCCAGTAAATCCTTTTTCTTTTTGTAAATACGCAATAACTTTATTTCTTAAAAGCTTTTCAACATCATTATTTTGGATTATTTTTTTAACAGCTGATTTAACATCTTCAAGTTCAGGAAATTCATTTCCGCTAGAATCTCTAGCTTCGTTTTTTGATGCTCTTAAATCTGCTAAATCATCTCCTTCAATATCACCATCCTTATCAACATCTAATTCTTTTTGTCCACCAACTAATGCTTCATTCTTATCACCCTTACCATTCCAAGCAGTATCTATTTTATTAAAAAATGCTTTCTTTTCTTCATCACTCATAGATGGAATAGATTTTCCAGCTTTTTCCAATGCTTTAGCAAAAAACGCTTGATATTCGTTTTCTTCTGTCATTACTTCCTTAACTAATTCTTTTAGTCTTGATTTTGTAATTGATGTGTTCATATTTTCTTTTTTATTTGGTAGACCTTTATGTGATGTAGATGCGTAATCTTTTGCATCTTTTTTACTCATTGAATCAGCTGCTTTTTCAACTTCTTTAGATGGTGCTTCCATGTCTCCATTTTGTACTGCATGAACCATACCCATAAATCGTTGTTGTGCTTTTGATACTGCTGGCATTTTATAAAGTTCTTATTTTTTCTGAAAGATTCATTAACCTTTCTTTTATCTTATGTAAACTCTTATTTGTTCTTTTATAATAATCTCCTCTTTTAACCCCATTCTCATTTTTTATTTTAGAATACCAGTTAACAAATTTCTCTACTTCACCTAATTGTTGTTTGATAGATGTTACACCTCTACTCATTTTAGCTTTAGGTGAACCATCTCCGTTTTTAATTTCTAACCAACGATTTTCATTTAAACTAGCTTCCTCATCCTCTTTAGCTAATATCATACCACTCTTATCAGCAATACCACCAGCATCAGCTGAACTAATTGCCGTTGGCTTTATTGCTAATGGTTTTTTAGAGTTAGCAGGAACATCGTTTTTTAACCAATCCTTAGCTTCTTCTAAATCATCAACAACCTCACCACCAGTTACGTTAGCTAATCTTTTGTTTTTCTTTGCAGTTTGACCTGGTTTAGAAAATGCCGCCGGAGTATCATATCCAGCAACTGCACCAGTTCCAGTCATTTCTTCCAATTCCTTTTCGTCTTGGATTTCTTTAACTATACCTCTGATTATTTCTTTTAGTCTATTTGACATTTGCCTTTGATTTTAATTCTTTGATTAACTCATAAGAAAGCATTATAGATGAAACATTATTATCAGTTACAGTTTTGCCAATTTTCATTTTTTCTAAAACAGAAATAGTTTCTGACAATTTGATTGTAGTTACTTTATCTGATATTTTAGATTTAATTGTTTTTAATTCTTTCACAATTTGTGGAAGTTCAACTGCTAAATAATCTTTAAATTTAGTTGTATTAGACATGTTATTAATATACTCTTTTAACAGGCCCTTTTGTTTTTCATCTAAATTTGTGTATTTTTTATTGAAAGTCTCAACAAGAATCTTATATGTTAGTAATCGTAGGTCTTTATCTTGCTTTTTGTAGGTTTCTATTAGTTTTGTACTATCAGATACCTCAATTGTTTTGTTTAGAGGAGGTCTAGAGATAATGTTCTCAATTAATGTAATCTTAGAATTGAATATATCTTTAATATCGTAGTTTTCTGATTTTTTAGATTCAAATACTTTATATATTGATGCTAATACTTTATAGTTAGTTATAGGAGATGTTAAAAATTGCTCTAATTCAAATTTTGAATTAATTTCTTTAATAAGATTGTATTTTTCTTTAGATAGCTTTACACCATTTAATTTTGAATGTGCTTGAGATACAGTTTCAACAAACATTTCAGCTTTTGATTCTGAATTGTATTTTTCTTTTAATAGTAAATCATAAAGACGTAATTCTTTATTTAATTCAGTACCTGCAGCAAAGAATTCTTTTACTATATGTTTTGCGTTCTCAGTCTTATCACCATTAAGTACCTCTAATGTTATTTGTCTTACTAATAATTCAAATAACACTCCAGTGTTCTTAACTTTGGAATGTTTTATTTTTTTCATTTAATTACCCTATAATTTAACCTATGTACATAAACTAACACATATAAATATAAACTTTTTAATGTTTATTAAAATTTACTGTCATCTAACAGATTATTTTCATCTAAAAGGTCAGATTTTTCTGATTTTTCACTTAAAATCTTCTTTTTTGCCGAAATTCCGTTTATATATTCTTGTGCTATTTTTTTATTTGATTCATTTGTACGAGTTTCTCTCTTTCTCTCTTTCTCATTTTCTTTGTTACCCAATGGGTCTCTACCATATGGATGCTTATCCTTTCCGTAAGTATTTCCCTCTCTTGGCCTACCACCTTTATCATTATCATTTATCTCCTGCTTCATTTTTTCAATCTCCTCCTCAACATTTGTTTGTTGTGGTGGATTTGCTGGGTCTTGTCCTTGCTGTTCAATTGAATTATATCTGAATCTATCTTTAAGGTCTAAAACTAATTTAGCTCTCTCCATATCCATCTCATCTTCACTCATACCAAACACATTATGGTAAACCCAATCAGTAGATAACATATTTAATGCTTTCATATCGGTTGCTAATCTAACCTTCTCACTCCAAAGATTTACTTTCTCCTGCTCATATATTGTAGAAGCGTTTGTTAAAGTAAGTTGGAAGTTTGTCATTTCCGAATCATCAATACCTTGTCCAGCTAAGTGAACAATTGCAATCTTATATAATTCACTAACAATTGTTCTTTGAATTCTTTCAATAGTTCTAGCAAAACGAACATCTTGTGCTGCTAAAGTAGCTTTACCATTTACATCTTCTTCATATCCTAAAAATGCTTTAGGTATTTTAAGTGCTGCAAATAATTTAGCTTTTAAGTAATCAATATCCTCTACTGCAGTATAATCTAATCCAGCTAAGTTATCAATTGAAGTACCACTATCTCCACCTCTAACAGGTAAAAAGAAATCTTCCGTAAGATTTTGAATATTATATTTTAAATTATAATCACCTGTATTTTTATCAACAAATGGAGTTTTCTTCATTTTGTTAATAATCTTTTGCATGTAGTTATCTACTTCGTTGGGATTAATATTACCAATATCAATTTTAAATATTCTTTTTTCAGGAGCTCTCATAATACGATGAATTAACATCGCATCTTCCATTAATTGTAATTGTTTCCAAACTCTACGACCATTTTCAATCATAGCCTTACCATATGGTAGGAAATTTGTATCTGATAATAAACGAAAGTGAGCCATTTCATAGTTCTCATATTCTTTTTTACCAAATCTATCCAATTCAACCTTAAATTTAACATAGTTTTGATTCATTGGGTCAGTACCTTCCAACCTTTCCGTATTATATACAGAATATGGAGTTACATTAATAATACCCTTACCTTCTGCCATTTCTAATGCTAAAAAGAAATCTCCGTACTTTACTAAATTTCTAGTCCAAGGCCAAAGGTTAAATTCTATGTTTATAATATCATAAAATAAGTTATGTAGTATTGCACTTACATTTTCGTTTGATGATTTAATTGCTAATATATCACCATATTCATTTTTTGTTGTAGATTCATCTGAATAGATATCTAATGCTGATGCTATAATTGGGTCATTATCCATAGCATCATAATCTCTAAATAATTCTCTACGAACCTGATGGTATGCCATTGATTGTGCACCCTGATTAGTTTCATAGTATGACCTTTGTAATTTTGTATATCTATCTCTAAGATTAACAAAATTTGTGTTCATTTGCTTCTCATCCGTATCAACAACTCTACGCTTACCATCTTTATCAACGGTAACAATAGCATTTGTTGAGAATAATTTCTTTAGTCTACCAAAAAAACTTTTACTATCATCTAATTCTTGTTCTGCCATAATTTATTTTATCAGTTTTCTATTTTGACATTATATAACATAAATATCGTAAAATATCAAAATACTACAACCATTGGGATAAATCTTCAAAATCATCCCCAACTCTCATTTTCCAAGGGTTATCAGTCATCATATCATTACCACCATATACCCCCTGAGATGTATTTGATGTTATACCACTTACCGCTTGTTTGGTTAAATCAATACCTTCTTGTCTTAAACGAAGTGCAGTATCTCTAACCCACAATCCAATTGATATAGCCATAACTAAGTCATCGTTATAACCTTTCATTGCTTCAGCTCTACCATTCATATAGATAAATGTAAATAACTCATCTATTAAACGAGATGAACGAATTATAATTGATTTTTCTCTAAAGTAATCAGTTAATTTAGATATGATTAAAGGCCTAGTCTTAGAAGTGGTTGAAAATCCAGCTACTAATCCCTTTTCTTCACTTCTATATCTATTTGTCATTTGATTCTCTACATCAATATATTTTAAATCTTTACTCATATAGAATAAGTTTTTATATCCTCTATCAATTACTTGCTGAATTGTTGCCCACCCAATATTTGCGTTCTCAACAACAAGTAAAGCATCATTATATTCGGTTGAAAGTGCAACTAAGAAGTTTCCAAAATCTTTAGTATCAACCTTACCTCTATATTCTGCAACCTGTACTGAATTAATAATATCAATTACATGACAAGTGGAATAATCGGCGCCATCACCTCTAGCCACATCGGCAACTACCATATATGATTTAGAATAATCTGCATGCTCCCATTTCCAAAGATTTCCATCAAATCCACCTTTTTCAATTGGTGGTATTACATATGTTTCTTTATAAAACATTAATAGTTCTGGTTCAATTACAGTTTCACCAGAAGATATAAAATCACAATCACATTCTTGTGCTGCTTTCTTTGTACCCAATAACTTCTCTTGCTCATCCCTCCATTTTTGGTCTCTTTCAGGATGAACTGTCCAATGTAATCTGATTGTATTAAATGGATTTATGCTTTCTTCAGCGCCTAACCAAGTTTGGTGAAACCAATTACCAACACCATTAGGAGTAGAAAGAGCAATACAACTACCACCTGTTGAAAGTGTTGATTGTGCTGATACCCAAATCTCATCAATATCATCAATAAAAGCTGCCTCATCAAATATAAGAAGTGATAAGGCTTCAGAACGTCCTGCATCAGGAGAAGAAGCAATAGCCTTAATTTGAGAACCATTTTGTAAACGAAGGGAAAGTTTGTTATCTTCCATAGACCCACCTTTAAGCCAACTTGGAAGTAATTCATGCATCACTCTAACTTTTGTTACTAAGTTCTTTGCAACTTCTTGCTTTGTTGCAATAACCAATACGTTAAAATCCGTATTAAATATCATTTTCCAAAGTGAAAACCCAGCACAAAGTGTTGAAATACCAGTTTGACGTGATTTTAATACTACATTAAATCTATTATCTTTAAATTGAGTTAGGGTTTTTTCTTGGAATGGAAATAGTTGAAAAGGTATCTTACCTCTAACAGGGTGTTGAATCATACAATACTTCTTCATAAAATGTATCGGGTCTACCGCACATTTTTTGTATTCTTCTGCAATAATATCTTTTAAAGATTTCTTTTGTGTTATCCCAGTACTCATATTAATCTTTAAGAGGTCTTACTAAATCGTAATTTTTATCTTTTAATTTATCGTAAGCCTCATTTCTTAATTTAGTAACTTCTTTTATTTCTTTTTCAAAATTAATAATATCAGTCATTATTTCAGCTTTCAATTCATTAACGTCTCTTTCCATACTCCAAGTTTCAATTTTACCATCTTCTTGAACTACTTCATAAGTTTGTTTTGCATCTCTATAAGCTTGTTGAAATTGAGCTATTACATCTACACCATGTGCAATCATATTAGAATAAATTTTGTAATCTTCATATTCTTTCCACAATCCATCTATTTTAATTTGAGCTTCTTTTATAGTAAGACAATGTAAACAATATCCAGTTTTAGATATAAGTTTTTTATCTACTCTTTCTAATTTAATTGTTTTACAATTATCAGATTTACATGTATTTAATTTATCTAGGTAAGCTCTTACTTCTGACATTGTATCTGTCAAATTTGATGTTTCTATTTTACCAGCTTCTAATTGCTCATAAGACCTACCATTATCATCAATCCACTTATCACCAACTTCTCTTTTTACCTTTTTTTTATCTGCGCCAGAAAATGAAATAAATGATTCCTTTTCATATTCAGCACCATGCATTACCATATCAACCAACTTTCTACGAGTTGGATGCATAAACTTTTTATTGAATTCCTTTGCCATACTATATACGATATATTTGTATATATAAGTATATCAAAATCAAAAAAACGATTAAGAATCAAAAAATATGCCTAAAATTTGATTTAGGGGTGCGAATGCACCTGTTAGTTTATAGGTGTTTCCACCATATACAAATACCAATCCCTCATTTGGTACGATTTTATCAAATCCACCTAAAGCCTGCATTCTACTTAATTCTAATTTAAGTTTTGCAATCTTTTTAGGGTCACCACTTGCTTTTACTTGCGATATTGTACTTTGTAATTTTGCTTTCATTTGTTTTGTAGCTTCTGCAGGATTTGCAGTTAATACTGATGTCATAAATGATAATACATCTGCACCAACACCTAAGAATATTTCTTCAAATCTCATTAAGTTTTGTTTTGATATCTTTTGTTGGTCTTGCTTATCCGTTTGTTCAGCCCAAGCTCTTATCTTATCATCCTTTATATCCGCTATACGAAAACTTTTATCTAAAAAAGCCCATCTTTTAATCAATCCTATCTTTTGTTGTGCATCTAATTTCTTTGCACCCTTTTCTACAAAATTTGTCCACCAAGCCTGATGGTAATCTGCTACACCATCTGAGTCAGCTAATCCAAATTCAGATTGTAGTTTAGAAATCATCCCCAAATACTTTCCTTGTAATTTAGAAAGATGTTCGGTTTTAGGGAGTGTTTGCATTGGAGGTCCCTGTATTGTGTATTTAGATTGAACATGTGCATTTACTTGCTTAATCATTCCACCTAATACTTTTGCTGCATCTTGATTTTGTCCAATTATAGTACCAGACATATCATAATCAAAAGTACCATGAAATACTAATAGGGGTTGATTGTAGGGGATTACGTTTACAGAGGTTGGATATATTACTTCCAAATTCATAAACGAACTACCATCCTTAAAAACCTTCTTACGTTGAGGTTCGGATAGTGCTCCTATTGCTTTAGATAAATCCTGCATAGCAAAGTTGTAAGCATCGGTTAATCCACCTCTACCAGCAAACTTATCTGCTACCTGTCCTATTGTCATAGCACCAACTCCTTTATCTTTTAAGTGAGATTTGTTACGAGCTGCAACCAATCTACCATTTACCCAACTAATTGCTAATGCCTGCCCATCAGTCTTTTCTCTTGCTAATTCCAAATCACCATTAAGAGCTCTTACTACTATTTGTTTAAGGTCACCAAATGTTAAACCCATCTCAATATCAAATGGATGTGCCATATGTCCATAAGCTCCACCTTCCATTATTAATGATTCTTTTATAAAATCATTAGGAGATTTTAAATCATGCTTTAATATACGATTGTATTTATCAGTTGTATCGTCGTGATTAAAAATTGGAACTTTGTTTTTTCTTATTTTGTCATCTTTATCACTCTTATGATTCATATTTTCCCAACCTTCTAAATCTTCTAAATAATATTCAGCTTTATCATATTCTTCCCAATCTTTATTCCAAGTGTGTCCAGTAGTGCCACCCGTATCATTATCAAACGCTTCGTTTCCAGTGTATTCTAAAATGTTATTTTCTTCATCAATCTCCTCATATCCACTCATTCCGTTATTGTTAAGTTTCTTACTATTTTTCTTAACATCTTTACTATCAGGTGCTCCATTAATATATCCACCTGGCAAACTTAAACCAACACCAGCTCCACCACCCAATCCCATTTCTTTTAAATTATCTTTTTTAGGTATTCTGAAAGTTACTGCTTTCTTACCATTGATTGTTGGCATTCCCCATTCATCCTTACCAATATCTTTTACTAATACTTTTTTGTTTTTGAACTTACCCATTAATAGAGTATCTCCAACTTTTACATTTAAACTGATTTCTTCGTTAATACATTCTTTAAGCTTCTTCAACTTAAGAGTAATCATTTTGAATATTTGGTCATCAAACTTTGGGTATGCTTTTGTAAAATTCTTTTTTCTTTCAGCTTCACTACCAGCACTTAACCAATAACGAACATCAGTACCACTTATAGGATTTGATTCAGATGGTGCTGCATAAACGTATCCTCTATCTAAATATGGTTCGGTTACCTTACCTTTATATGGCGTAAAGTATTTACCACCTAAACGATTTTCATCCTTCTCACCAACTACAACTATTAAACCAGTTGTATCTTCATTATATTTGTTTAAGATTTCATTTGGAGCATATGGATTTTTAACATTAATAATTTTAGATGATGGTATCCCAAACATCTTTGTCATTATTGCTTTTTTTTCGTTAAAATTAAAAGGAGATTTATTTGAATCGGTAACATTGGAAGTTCCGATATAAACACTATCAGACCCAAATTTCTTTATGAGGTTTTGATACGTTGCGAAGTGGCCCTTATGAAAAGGTTGAAAGCGGCCCGAATAAACAACAATTACTTTGTTTATGGATTCCGCTTCCAATAATATTGATTCTACTAAAAATTTTGATAATCCGTTCATTATACGATACCTTATATCATATAAATATATGAGATTATTGTTTTACAACTTTCATTCCGTTTCCAGAAGATTGTTGTTGTTGTTGCTCAGCTAATTGTTTTCTAGTGGGTGCACCTGGTTGATATTGAACAGTACCATCTTGTAAATTAAGTCTTCCAGCTGGGTATTTATCATCCAAAGCTTCTAAAGTTTCTTTTAATTCAATACTATTTCTTTTAAATTCATCTTCACCTTTCTCAAGTATAGAATCTAATTTAATCAATTCATCTTCTATTTCTTTTCTTCTAATGTAAATTTGTCCAAATTCAAGCAATAATTGATTTGCTGTGTCATTTAGTGATTTTATTGTATCTAAAGTAGATTCATCTAATTTAGCTATTTCAATCTCAATAGATTGTTTTTGTGGGATGTTATCTAATCCTGCCATAAATTTTGTTTTTTATTGTTTATATATATAAGTATATGATTTTTTGTTTTTATAAAAATTTTTCTAATTGTTTTATTACCATTTCAGATGTAATTGATTTAGTACATTCAAATTGTCTATCCGTACCTTTATGGTCAGGACACCAATTCCAATCACCAGCATCTAAACGAATTCTATTAAAGCAACCCTCACATTTTCCTTTAGGAGCTGCTATTCTATAACAATCTTTCATTTCGGCCCAATCATATGAGAATCCACTAATTAAAACAGTTGGTACATTTAAAGACCAACTTAACCAACTTAATCCACTACCAATACCAATAAATGCTTTTGATTTTAACATCTCATCCATTACCAATTCCAAAGGACCATTTGGGTGCCTAATTATTCCTTTTGGTAATTTATTTCCCATATAATCATTTCCCTCTTTGGATACTAATTTAACTATGTATCCTCTATTATTTAACCAATCTACCACATCCTGCCATCCAGTTGGATTATTCCAAAATTTAGATTGAGCAGTTCCAAATACACCAATACAAACTTGCTTAAGCTTTGGGTCTATTTTAACATTTCTTTTTTTAATTAAAGTTTTTACTTCTTTAAAATCTAACCCCAATATATCAGAACACATTTTTTGCATTGTTTGAGTCTTAGGGTCTATTGGATTTTGAAATAAATTTATAGAATTGTCATCATTATAAAATAATCCAACACGATACATTGCGTATAAATTTTCAACTGGTTTGCCAGGCTCTACAAATTTTACATTAGGATATCTTTCTTCAAACATATGATTCATAAATGTAGAAGTTATAACTTCACAATCATGTTTTTTTCTAAATTCTTCTACATAAGAAACCCAGGCCAATGAATCGCCTAAAGCTTTTGAATCCATTGCTATATAAACACGCTTACCTTTTGCATTATAAATGTATTCGTACCATAATTTTTCATTTTCATAGATTTTTATTTTCCAATCTAAAAAATATTCTATACTACATTTACACCAACAATTATTTTTTATTGTTGTTGAATAATGAACTTTACCAGTTTTATTATCTATGAATTCAACTTTATATTCTGAATTTGTACTTCCTTTTATTTCCACATACGGTCCTTTAACAAAATGAATTATCACTTTATTTTTTACCTCAACTATGTTATTTTTATTTTTCTTTAAATTATTGTATATCATTAACTCCAAGTTTTAACTGTTAAATCCAACAAAGAAAATCCCTCTGCTTGCTTACTATACATTTTGTTTGTTGTATATCTTGGTCTTGGGTGATTGATAAATACGTGATTATACCAAAGGTCACCAACATCCCATCCACAATCTTTAAGTCTATCTGCCCACCATTGCTTTTCTCTATTAGGAATTAGATAACAATGTGCAAGGTCTTGATTTGCTGCTGTCTTTGAAAACAACTCATCTATTTTTTCTTTTTCTCTTGATGGATTATCTGCGAATGAAATAAAAGGTACATTATCTCTTTCTGATAAGAAACATGCTCTATGTACTATTTCAACAAATTCTTCTAAACCAGTATAAATAAATGCATCGGCTTCAAATACTAAAGTGTAATCAAAGTTTTCAGTATCCATAGTTTCTAATGCCATTCTATGTGCTAAATAACAACCATAATGTCTACCAGTCATCCATCCTAAACCAGCACCAGGGTATAACTCTCCCGGCTTATTATCTTTACTTATATGCTCAGGTCTTCTACAATTTTCAGCAGGTGCAAATCCTTCATATGGTTCATTTACAATTGGTTCGTAATACATACCATATTTTTCCAATTGTTTAATAGATTGAATAGATACTCTTTCTCTCATATCATCCGGCCTAGTCAACATATGTTTTATTTGAATACGGGGTTTCTTACGAATGAATGAACGAAATCCTTTATCAAACTGCTCATAGAAAAATTCATTTGCTGCTTGTGTTACTCCGTGAAATACACCATAATCATCTCCACTAATAATTCCACCCGGTTTTACTTTGTTATACCAAAATTTAACATCTTCCATCAATGATTCATATGAATGCCCAGCATCTAACATAATAAAATCTATACTACCATTTTGAAATTGATTAGCTGCATTATGTGATGTATCTTTTATTGTGTCAAACGTACCATAGTTATCCGATAAGACTGTATTATCTATAAACTCATAAAATATATCTCCGTTAAATGCCCCAACTATATTTTGATGTAATTCTTCATCATCCGTTCCTTTCCAAGTATCTACCGATGTAAATTTAATATCTTTACCAGACTCTTTAATTTTTCCTGCTAAATGATTTGTTGATTTACCAAACCATGCACCAACTTCTACAAAAGTTTCACCACCCTTAGCCAATTCAACCATTTCATTATATAAATCCGTATATGCAAACCAACCAGGTATTTCATTAAATTCCGGCTCTAACGTTTCTAATATAATTCTCTTGGTTAATTTCAAATCATCATTAATATAAGTTACTAATGAATTATTATCGTATGTATCCAAATATGTATGCAACTTTCTAAATATAGAAGGTAATTTATATGATAGGGCTTCTTTAACTGATAATGGATTTAATTCTATTTTAGAAGCAAAATAAAACATATCACTTGCTGCGTAGAATGTATCAACATCAGTTCTCTCACCCCATATCACACAATTTTCAGGTTTATAATCCATCAAAGGTTTCCAATAGCTCTCAAAGTTTCCAGCTTGATTTCCTACAAAGTGGAATTTAATTTTATATTTTTCTAATTGTCTTGCTATTGCAAATATTTCACCTTGATTTTTACCAGGTGCAAATAATCCAACATTCAATACATGTTTATATGATGGGTCTAATCCTAATTCTTTTTGTGCAACTTCTTTATCAAATGTATAATCTTCAATTGGATATTCCCATAAATCAGTTTCAACTCCAGTTTCAATAAATCTTTGTCTACTCCATTCAGATACTAAAATATATCTATCAGGATGATAAACTATTTCAGATGGATTTGTCAATGAACCATGTGTAGATGCTACAATAAAATAAGGTCTATCTTTTCTAAAAATAACATCTAATGTAAATAATGGTAAATCAAATTGTGGGATTTCCTGAAAATGAATTATATCAGGTTTAAAATCCTCAATTATTTTAATTATTTCAGATTTATCTTCTCCCAATGTATGTACAGTTGATAATGATTTAATTCTATTTTTTTGAACTACAAACGCATCTCCACCACTATTGTTTATTTCAACAACTTCAATTTCAAAATCTTTAATGAATTCTTTTACCTGCTTATATAGGTATTGTGGTTGTCCTCCAGTAGAAAGGTGTGGAGCAACATAAAGTAACTTTTTTCTCATTGTAACAAATATACGAAATTATTTTGAAACTACCAAATTTATTTTATTCAGCAGATTCAAATATAACAACACCTTCTTGCAAATCAACTTCTCCCTGTGGGTATTGTAATTCTAAAGTTTTAATAAGTTCAGAAAATTGTTTGCTTGAATTATCAATTTCTGATTCTATTTCTAACTTAGACTCTTCCAATTTAGCTATTTGATTATTAAAATCTCTAATTCTTAAGTGAATTTGTCCTAAATTAATAATCAATTCATTTGCTTTAGTTTGAGAATTTATTAATAATTCTAAAGTTTCTTTGGGTAAATTTTCAGTTTTTTGTGCCATAATACATTATTGTTTATATATATAAATATATACTTTTTTAGTTTTCGTATGGAGAAGCACCCAATATTTCAGTTGGCCATTTATTCATTAATTCAGAAAGTTTGGTTACATCCGATAAATCCATTGTTGGTAAATCTCTCAATTGTTGCTTTTTTGTTACAATATCGGATATAGTTGTTTGATTTCCACTCTCCAAAGCTTTCATATAATAAACATCTAAATTTGAAAGATATAATACCCTTGCGCTTCTTATATCTTCTATAAATTTTATTTTAGCCTTTTCTATATCAAATGTTAATGGAGATATAGAACCACATTCTAATGTCCAATCTAATTCATATGATTCATAAAACATAGAATGCTCTGCATACGATTCACATAATAAAAACATACTACCATTTGGTGCATGTACGCTTTTACTAAATTGGTTAAAAGGTTGGTTTTCATAATTAAACCAATTATCTCCTTCAATTGGATAATCTTTATATACTATATACATTTTGTTTATATTTTTTATTTTATAGTGCCATTACGTGAAAATCTACATAAGTACCAGTATTACCATTACTCCCCAAAGTAGCTTCACCACTACCATAATCTACTATTCTATATGTAAACCCAGATGTTGATTTACTATATATTTGAACAGTAGCACCCCATCCAGTAGTACCAAATCTAGGCGTTAAAGTTACATTATAATTACTAGTCCCTATATCGTTTGCAAATACTATACTTATATATTTACCACCACCAGTAAGACCAGGTGTTGCATTACAATTAAATGAATTTGTTACAGTATAATATGCTACATTTCCTTGGTTACCTCCTCCCGAAGATGTATAATTTAGTGTACCAAATGCTTTTACTGCTGCGGGGTATCCATACCAATAACTACTATCCGTAAATGCCTTACCATATCCTTTCGTAATTATATCGGTAGTATCTGTTATATTTCCAGAAAGATATAATGCCCCCTTTGCTTCAACACCACCACTTAATGATGAAGCCGCTCCTTTATTTTCATAATCAGTAGATACAGTTGATAATTTTATATATCTTTTATCGGATGATACAGCTTGAAAACCTCCACCATTTGCAATAGTTCCAGCAGATACCAATTCTACAGTTACTGCCTTTGAGGCCATATCATAATATATACTTGCATCTGAACTTAAATTGTAAGGAGATACATTAGTATTATCCGAATTAACAAGATAGTCTATTCTATGTACTACATAATATGTTGTTGCTGTTGGTAAGTTAGCTTGAACAGTATAATTCTTAGTTCCTAAATATGCAGTTTGTCGATTGAAATAAAATCCATTAGAACCATAAGAGTTGTGAGATAAAATATTATTTGAAATATAGTTATTTGTCCCAGCTACTTCTATTGTATATACATCAACCTCCTCATTTATAATTTCAATAGAATCAACTAAAACTTTTTTTATAGAACCCCCACTTTCAATATAAATTTCACTTTCTCCTGCAACCAAATCACCAACATAAATTTCCGTATTATTATCTAACCAAAATCCGTGAGAATCGGATACTTTAACCTCATATCCACCAGCGTTTACTTTATATATTTTATCAACCTTTCTTGTTTTTGTCCCAGTAACAAAAGTTGATATAAATTTATTAAAATTGTTTCTCCATTCCCAAGATAAAATAGAATCTCCTCTACTAATATCTTTAGCCATTATAGTTGAACCACCATCCAAAGTAATTAAAGTATCACCAGTTACAGATATGTATCCACCACCCCCACCCGTTCCACTACTATAATCAATACTGCCATATGCATAATTATAGTATGTACCACTTGAACCGAATTGTGTACCAGTACCACCAGCCCCACTCCAAACTTCCATTGATAAATACAACAATGCATAACCACTACCATACCCTTGCAAATTATTAGTATATGCTGTTGCTGGGTTTAGTGTTGATTTAAAAATATGCTTACCAGCTGTTGTTGCTGTAAATGATACTTCTTGTAATGATGTTTGTAAAGTTGGTGTTGCATCCCCACCACCATCCGTAGTACTTTTATTTATTGTAAATGCCGGCAGATATACTGTACTTGAACCTCCGCCTGAAATTGATGGTAATGTTGTATTTGTATCTGCTGAGAATCTTAATGAACCCCCAGAATCAAATACTTGCATTGATTCATTAGTACCATCTAATTGTATATTTGAATTTGCCGATTTCAATAAACCTCCTAAAACAGTCCAATTACCAATAGAACCAGCCGTTGCTGTAATATTTCCACTCAATTCCAAACTACTACCATTCCATTTAAAAAATCCACCAGATCCACTCATAGACATTCTATAATCTCCTGCTGAATTTCCTAAAAATATACCAGGTCTATTATAACCCTGTAATGGTTGCCCTAATGATATGTACGGTGTTGCAGTTCCTCCCACAATTGCTATATTAGCTTCACTACCTTCTGTATTTGTACCAACATTTAAAGTATTTTTTACATATGATTGCTCAGATATAATTGTACCAGTTGCAATTGAACTAAATGTTGCTCCAAATCCTGCCCAATATGTTGAATAAGAACCACCATCAATAGGTCTAGTAGAAGTACCACCACCACCAGCTGCAGTAGTATGCGTAGATTGTGCTAAATAATATAACCCATCACTACCTTGTACAACATCTTGTCTAGTAGAAGTTTTAGTATATGTTTTGGCAGTAGTACCATCAGCTTCAAATTGTGCCCAAAGACCCCTATAAACCACACCAGGACCAGGTCCTCCAGCAGTTCCAGCAGTACCACCACTTCCAGCAGTTCCAGATGTACCAGCTGCTGCTGCTATTGCCCAAGGTCCTGAACCCGGATATCCTGTTAATACGGCTGTATCATTTGTTGCAACATGTTGATAACTTTGTGCTTGTGCTGATGTACATTGCCAACTCTGTCCTGCGTATGAAACTATATCATTTGTGTAATAAGTAAATCCCGTAGTCCATGCTCCTCTCAAAGAACCTTCACTAACTCCGGGTTCAACTTGTCTAATAGCTCCAACTATTTTTAATGTATCACCATCCCAAGACATTCCCTTACCAGAAGTAGAAGTTGTTTTTATTGAGAATCTACCAGTTGTTCCAGATGTTCCGTTTTCATATATTCCTAAAAATATACCAGGTCTATCATATCCAATAATACCAGTACCAGTAATTGATGTACCAGCAGTTCCTGCAGTTCCTGCAGTACTACCAACTTGTCCTAATGCAATATATGGGTCAGTTCTTCCTCCATTTATTACAATGTTAGCAAAATCACCATTAATATCTTTAGTACCAACATTAATAGAATTCTTAACATATGATTTTTCAAATATTGCCAACTTAGCTGCCACAAAGAAATCTTGCGTTCCCAAATATCTCCAATATGCAACAGGAGGTACTTGAGTTGTAGCTGGTGTTGGCGCCTGAGCTCCAATTGAGTTGAAACCAGCACCCGGAGATGCGCCTCTATAAAAAGTTGATGTGGTTGGGTTTACATAAGTATTTGGACCAGAACCACTAATTGCCGCATAATATTTTGTATCATCTGAAGTGGCTTGATATGTTACAACATCCAATCTATCATTTATATTTTCAACCGAACCATAATAATCTTTAGTAGCATCCCACTCACCTCTCATAACAAGACCAGGACCTACATTACCTTCATATTGAATTGATAGGGATTGAGTTTTATAAAAAATTTGTCTTCCTTCACATTCAATTTTATATACAATTTCCGCAGTTGGATTTGCAGTTGGATTGACCCATCCTGCTATATTTGGCATTGTTGCTGGAGTACCAGTAACAAAACTACTTGCGCCTAAGCTACCACCTAAAGTAATTATACCCGATGAATATGATTGTACAGTTATTCTACACTTATCTTTTGATAATCCCGTAGTACCATATGCATCAGTATCGGTTGCTGGTAGTGGATTTGTGTTTACTAATTCAGTACTACCTCTATAAGCTCTAATTATTGTACCCGTTCCTGTAAATGATAAACTACCAGCTACTTTATAAACTACAGATGAGTTTTCATTTGTCATTTTAACATCATACGGAGCTGGCGGTGTAAATTGTACTGATATTGATTGAGTTACAAATTGAGTTTGTCTAGCTAAAGGTCTTATTAATGTATTTGTTGTAGATGAATCTCCTTCAAAATCTACTCTATAAACTATTTGTCCAGATGTATTTGTAGCTGGCGAAGTCCATGTAGTTATGTTTCCAATTTCAGCGGGATTTGATGATGGAAATACAGGTTTAGTAATTGCCGTATTAATCCAATTTGATTTTGAAAATATAGATGCAGATGAATATCCTAATACTCCAATTGGGTCACCCTGATAATTAAAATCACTTGGGTTAGTTGGTAGGGGTAATGGATTTGCATTTATTAATTGTTGAACTCCATTAAATGTGGTAATTTTCATACCAGAACCTGTAAATTGTGTTGTCCACAAATCTGCTGTTATTGTGGTATTTTCGTTTGATGCTACTAATTTATATGAATCAGCTCCAGCTTTTACACCACTTATTGTTAATTGAGCTTCTGCTCTATATGGATTTGATGTTGGTGATGTATATGGATTACCATCTGTAATTTTAACTTTGAATGTTTTTATTGTTTCTGGCCCTACATCTGCATAGTTTACATCTGGTAATGTAAATGTTACGGGGTTTGTACCACTATCACCAGCTATTGGTGCAGATTCTCCACTTTCAGAACCATCCTGCGCAATTTCGGATATTACAATATATACCTTATCAGCTGATGCGGTTGTATTAAATGCCGTTGCTGATAATACAATTGGTGATTGTGATGCTATTGATGGTACACCATTTCTATCGTAGTTTACTGTATATGAAGAAGCTTTAAAATCAATACTACGAGCTTTTGGTGGTGTTATATTTTTTGTAAATGTTTGAGTACGAGTAAAAATAGATGAAGTATATGAATGCCCAGCTCCTAAAGCAAATGGATATACTTGAATTGTATAAAGTGCACTTGCTGAAACATATGGGTGGTCAAATCTATTATAATTTATAGTTGCGGTACTTAATGAAGATGATGATAAAGAACCAGTTTGTATATTCCAAAAAGAACCTCCTCTAGTTTCTATTGAATTTATTCTCCAAGTACCAGGGGCTATTGAACGTGTTGTGAATGTAAGAAAATCATCTCCTTCTTTAACTTGTAATGTTGTATTTGCTGGCGAATATCCAATTGGAGTTACATAACCAACTTCATCAGCAGCTAATGTAACTGCAGTTGGTGTTATTAATATTTGTATAGGTGGTGCTCCTTCCAATACTTTTGTATAATTTACAACTACACTAGCGGTATAAATTGATGATGTATAATATGGATGGATTATTAATGGGTATTCAATACTACCACTTAATTGTGTAAAATTATATGATGAACTTACTATTAAAGATGAAGTATATGGTACTCCAAATGATGAAGTAAATTGTACATTACCCGCTTTAACATTTTTTTCAATTATAGAAGCGGTTGCTATATAAAAAGTACCATGTGTATTTAAATTATCCAATACACCAGCACTTGAACTAAATGCAAGATATCTAGAACCCTGTTTTAATTTTATATCAGTAATAGAAGGTCTATAATCATTAACTATACCTCTTGAATTTGCTCCCAATGTTACTGCTATTGGATTTACTTCAAATATAATTGTCTCATCTCCAGGTTTTCCGTCTGGTATAATTGTGAATGTCTTATCTAAACTAACCGATGCAGATGTCCAAGGTTCAGTATAAGTAAATGTTAATGTTAAATTTTTAGTTTGATTTAATGGACTTCTTACATTTCCATTTACTATTTGTGATGGGATTATATTTTTATTATCATCTTTTGCAACAACCGTTAATGTTGGATGTAAACTTTGTGTATGATAGTACATCCAATATTCAGGCACCCAATCTTTGTTAATTGACATTGATGGGTATATCTGAAAAGATGATGTTACATATTCATTTCCACCAGCAGTTCCTCTTATACTAAACGATGCAGTTGCAAATCCAAATGAAGGTCTAAATGCAGTTTCAGTTCTTGGATTTATTACAAATGAATCTGCGTTATATGCAACAACACCACTATCTAATCCATCCTGTAAATCTTCTAATATAATTGATGCTAACACAGATGATGAAACTGCGTATGCCGGTCCAGATGCTGCTGAGCTAGATGGCATTAAATAAATAATTCGTCTAAAGTCAATTGAATCTCTATTAAAAATAGCATTATAATCAATTTGTTTACTACCCAAAGAACCGGTAATTAAACCTTTAATATAATTACTAGATGTAACATAAGATAAGTTTACAAATTTTTCAGGAGTTGAATAATCAGCTGATGCAGTTTTCAGTATATGTAATTGTATATCTGAAAAGTTTTTATAAGATTGTTTACTTAATATAATATCATTAATACCATCTATTCTTACTGCTTGAACTTCCAAAGATGCGGTACTACTATTTCTAATTTGAGTTCCTCTATAAGGTCTAATGATATGATTCACGCCACCAAATCCATCTAATATTTTATATATATTAATTGTATCAGTAAATCCCTCACACTCACCAGTTAATCTTACTAGCTGAACATTTATATCACTACGAGAACCAGTAAAATTACCAACAGTCATAAAAACAGTACCAGTTCCAATTCCGTTTAATACGCCAGGATATTGTCCACTCCCAGAATAAAGTGGTATTGGTTGTTGGTAAATAGATTGTGTATATTGAGATGAAGATAACGAATTACCAAAGAAATCAAAAGATTGAGATGTATAGTGTACTGAACCTGTTAATAAAGTTTTTTGTTCATCTATTGTAATCACCGTAGGTGGTACTGGGTTAGAACCAGAATCAAATTGAAATCCAGCTGATGATGGCACTAATTTGAGTTGTTTTCTAATTGTTTGTAAATTACCTCCATTAAAAGTTTTTGTTTTTTCAACTAATACAGGAATATAATTGTTATTTATATCATAAAATTCAAAACGATATACAAACGTTTCTGCAGGTAAGCTTCTTGGTACTGGTTGTACAAATGTAATTTCATCGGGAGAGAATGCCGTTTCTTGCGATGCTTTTAAACTAATATCTGCTACATACCAATCACTTCCCTTTATATCAAAATATAATTTAGCGTTATCAATTTTTTCTGCTTTTATATTATTGGTAATATTTTGTTTTTGAAGTAAAGAATTTTGAGTTTCTAATTTTACTATACTTTGTTTTACTTGTACAGTAGTTAATAAACCATTTATTGTTGTTTGCTTAGAACCACTTAGGTATGCTTCAATATAATTATTAGTATTACCAACTGATTCTTTTTTAACATTAAAATTTAAACTATATTCAATTCCTTCATTTATATAAAAAGATTTTGATGTAAAGAATTTTTCAACACCAATAGTATTATTTAATTTAACTGAATTGTATAAAAATGTTTGGTTAAATGTTGTTACTAAATTATTTGAAGATGTTATCCAATATGATTTAAAATTTGTATTATCAAATAAACCATAGTTTTCTTGATTCTTTGTAGTAGATTCTAAATCAACTAAAATTTCATTTGATTCTAATTGTATTTCTTGTACAAACTGAAAATCAGATAAATCTGCTGTTGATTTTCTAAATATTTTAACTCTTGCACAATCTCCAACAAATGTAGTTAAATCACTTAATGTTATTTTTGCAAAAGAACCAGTTAGTGCAGTTTTTAAATTATCAATACCTTCAATATAATTAAATGATGCAGTATATCCTACTTCTGTCAAATTTGAAACCAATCCATTATCTATTGTATATGGTGGTTGAATGATGACTTCTCTACTATTAATAATATTTGTTACTAATGGATTATAAGAAATATCATCAAATGTTAAATATGTACCAACAACAGATGCTGTCCAAAAAGTATTATCATTTGTTGTTAAAAGGTATGAAGTTGGTGATGTGTAATTTGTTAAAGATTGACCTTCTCTTGGTGCTTGAGATATACCACTTATTGAACCTGTTTGAGTTTTTGTTGTAACTACATTTGAAAATATTGGTTTAACTATTTCAGTAATACTCACTTGTGGTCTTACATAAAATCTTACTTTATCTTCATTTGAAAGTAATCTATTAACGTTAAAATCTCTCTCCCATTTAAGATTATAAATACCAGCCCATTCGTCTGGGATTGGTTGTACGACTCCATCGGTATCTATATATGTTTTTAATTCTCCTAATACCGTAATTTTTGCATTACCAATTGGAGTATCTTCGTATATGTAAACAGCAACAACTTTTGATAATCCCTCATAGTATTCAGGAACACCGTTACCTGGTTCAAAATAAATTGGATTACCCTCAACATCTAATATTTCTATTTTTATATCAGTACTCTCTTTTAAATGTTCAGAGCCTTCAATTAGAAATCCATTCTTACCCCCAGTAAATGATTCCTTAAATTCAGTAATTCTAAAATATGTTGAATTTGGATTAGTATCTACTAAATATGTTTGAAAGTAAGTTAAGTTTTGCGTTAAATTATCCGCATATTTTTTGATTCTTGCCATGTGGGTTTCTATTATTCTTATTGATAAATATTCTTAATATTTTTTATCATTATAATTATATATAGAAAACTAAAGAAAACTAAAGAAAGTTATGAAAAAGTACGCAATGATACAAATTGATGGTGAGATACATCAAATGCTTAAAGAATTTTGTAAAGAGAAAGGATATAAAATAAATGGGTTAGTAGAAACCCTTATAAAAGAAAAGGTGCAGTCTTTTAATAAGACCACACCTAAAAATGTATTACCGGTGGTTAGAAGTTAATCTTACTAAAACCATCTATTTTTTTAATTTCAATAAGTCCATCTACAATATCTCTCATTTGTTCTAAGTGAGAAATAACCCAAATGAAATCAAATTGAGTTTTAAGATATTGCATCATCATAAATAGTGATGATAGGTTATCTGCATCTAATGTTCCAAACCCTTCATCGATTACTAAGAAGTTAGGTCTAGGCAGGTTGCATATGTTAATTAGAGCCACTCTAATCGCTAATCCCGATATGAACTTCTCCATACCACTACACATCTCTAAAGCCCATTCCTGGTCCTCATAAACGATTCTAGCGTTAATGTTCTTTCCATCGGTATCCATAGCTATTGAGAAATCAACCACCTGTCCTAATATGTTGTTCACTTCGTTTTCAATTGCTGGAAGTGCTTTGGATATTAGTTCGTAAGGTACACCATCTTTTTTAACTGCATCTAAGTAGAATGTATATAATTGGTTTTTACTTTCCAATTCTTTCACTTCTTCCATCTTAGCTACCATATTGTCAATATAGGTTTTTGTAGCACCTACTTCCGACATTAATCGTAACATAAGTTTGTTGACATCTGATATTTGAGTTTCCACACCTTGCTTTAATCTACGAACATTTTGAATATGAGTATCTAATGCCTGATTCTTAGTGATTGTTTCTTCGTTATCATTATATCTTTGAATATCAGCTTTTATAGTTTCTCTTTGAGTCTGTAATAACTCAATTTTAGAATCTGCGGTTCTAATATCACCTTCTAATCTTTCTCTAACTATAATCAATCGTTTGTACTCATCAGTCCATTCTTTCCATTGTTTGAATTGTTCTTCTACGCCTTCCCAAGAATCTAAAGTTTGTTGAATACCCGTACATTGTATAGTTGCATTTTTAACAAACCCCTCCAATTCAGATAATGCTTCTTTTGCTCTCATTGCATCTTTAACAAATTCATTATCGCAACAAAACTTACAATTTGGGTCATATTCATGCTTATCCAAATGATTAATCTTTTCTTTAGCGGAATCTAATTGTGACTTTACTATTGAATAAGTTTTTTCTGCTTCAATTAAAGCTTTTTGTTCTCTTTGGTAATTTGAATATACAACTTCTATACCAATTCCATTTATGGTAAATTTAGAATCAACCATTTCTTTAGCTTCCTTAACCAATTCCTTAGCTTCAGTATGTTTTTGTATCTTATCGAATTTAGCATCTCCCCAATTAGTTAATTCACCATCAATCTTTTTAACTTTACGATTTAGTTCATCAATATTTAAATTACCTTGTATTGGAATGATTTGTTGAAATAGGTTTATTATTTGTTCATCCAATTCACCCTTTCTTTTTTCTAATTCTAACTTCTCTGCATCCAAACTATCATAATCCTCCCTCTTTGAATTCAAGTCGTTTTCTTTTTGGGCTAATTCCGAAGTGAAGTCGGTCTTTCTGAAATTTCTGATAAGTGCATTCACATCTTTGATATCGTTAGTAGCAGTATCATACAGCTTATCAAATATATCCAAGCCCATAAACTGAGCCATCAAATCTTTCCTTTCGGATTGTGATTTATCAATGAATAGAGCGTTGTTAGCTTGTAGTGAAAGGGCAGTCATAATGAAATCCTCATATCTTCCTACATAGGTTTCAATGACCTGGTTTGTATCCCTACGTTCCGTTCCATTAAGTGATTCTCTACCACTATCTCCTTCTCTCCAAAAGTCCACATCCACTTTTACGTTCTTTCCCTTATTGATTGTTCTTCCCTCTCTACGAATACCATAGATAACTCCATCTACGGAGAATTCTAATTGGCAATGGAAATCCTGCTTCCTATTGTTCATAATAGCAGATGCTTTGTAAGCCCTACTACACTTATCGAATAAACAAAATGAGATTGCATCAAATAGGGATGATTTACCCTGTGCGTTTGGTGCAAATAATCCCATCAATCCGTTTATCTTATCGAAGTTGATTACGTTCCTCTCTCCGTATGAGAACATATTACTGAAATCAAACTTAATTGGTTTCCAGCTTATGTTTCTTTGTAGTTCTGATGGTTGGATTCTACTATTAATGTCACGATTGATTTTCTCTATTCCAGCTAAGTCCTCCTTTGTCACAAATGGCATCATACGTTCAATATACTCACCGATTAAAGAGTTTTGATGGTTTATATCACTAATACTATCTACTTCCAGCCTTGCCTCCCTATCGTTGGTTTTCTTCTTATTGAATGTATCCGTTCTAATGATTGTAAAATCCTCCACACCATACTTTGCCGTAATATCAGCCATCATCCTTTTTGTATCTGCTGTATCCGTATTAGTTACCCTTACTCTTAAACGAGGGTACAACGGCATATCAGTTACATCCGGCACAATACCACCATCAACATCTAAAGTGTAGTATCCGTAATCATTTTGGATATCAACTTCCTCATAGGTCATTGTATCTAAATCCCAAACTAAGAATCCGTGCTTATCTAATGTCTCGCCGAAGTTTTGTTGTACCAAAGAGCCGGCGTACACCACCTTACATCCGCTTGGTGATATCATCTCTTGTCTTTTATGGATATCTCCCAATAAGGCTAAATCATATCCATCAAATATTTCAGTTGTGAAGTGTCTACTACTAACCACATACCCTACATCGGTTGTAGAGTTATCAACAGGTCCGTGAAATAGTGCAATCTTCTTATTACCAAATAGAGTATCAGCTTTAGGCCAATTATCTTTGTTATCAAATATACTAAATACTGCAAAATCAACATCTCCGATTCCGTAAACTTGCGTATCTTTTAAATACGTTAGGTTTGGTAACTTCAATGCATCAACGATTGGAGTAAGTACATCTAATCTGTCCGAATTGTTCATATTACAATCGTGATTACCAGCTATTACAATAGTAGGACATAGTTTGTTACATTCCGTAAACAACCAGCTAATCTCACTTACTAATTCGGGACTCATTTCCAATTTAGCATGAGCGATATCTCCAGCTAAGTAGATAATAGAATCTTCCGTTCCTCTCTTTTTGATTTCTTCGAACATTGAGTAGAATACTTCTCTAAACTCTTTGTGTCTTTTTATATTACGAATGTGTATATCCGCAATGTGATAAATTCTCTTTAACCTCATATATTATTTAGTTTGGATAGAACTAAGTCATCCCATCCAGTTTGTTTTGCTCCCTTTAGGAGTTCGTTTACTTTTTTAAATCCCATTTCACCAGCATCCTTATCAGTTGGTATAATGTTGCGAACTTTAATTCCGTTCTTTAAAAAGTAATCAGTATGTTTAGTTGAATCTGCAATAGCATCTGAATCTAACATAATAGTTACTTCCTTAACACCTTTCTCTATAATCTTATTCTTTAATTTACTCAATAAGAACTTACCAAGCAAAGGAATACAATTTCTTTTAATTGAGAATGAATCAAATACGCCCTCACATAAAGTAATGGGTTCATTCCAATTGATTTGATTATCAAACACAATTACATCTCTATTAACCGGCGGATTCTTATACTTCATTCTCTCCTCTTTATAATATGAACGAGCTACGAAGTAATTTAAGTCACCATTCTCATCATACGAAGGTACAATGATTCTACCAAAGTATAATCCATCAGAACAATATCCGATGTTGTATTTAACGATATCAGCTTGGGTAATTCCTCTTTCTTTAAGGTAGTTAATAGCTTGATTGTATTCAGGTTGGAATCCATTTGGTTTGAAGTGTAATTGTTTGAATTCTGATGGCAATTGTAACTTAGCTACATACTCATCTTTCTCAACTAATGTATAATCATCCTCACCATAGATATCTTTTAACCTATTCAGGTCTCTTATATCTACATTGAGTTTGCGAAGGAGGGATTGGATACTTCTACCTTTAGAATCACATACCCAACAATGCCATCTTTGAGTATCTAAGTTTACTTGAAGTTTCTTTTTGTGGTGATTACAAAATGGACAATGGTGAGCCTGCTCATTTCCCTTTAAGGATGAACCTACACCCAATGTGGTGTCTAAAATGTTAATGACCGTTAGTTTATTCTTCCCAGATACCATTATTAGTATATTCTATACAAATATACAACTTTTTTGGGAATTTACCAAATTAATGGTTAGAATTCTTCACATCGTAAAGAAAATCAGCCAAAAACTGCATTTTTGCTATAATTGGAGGTTTTGGTTGGTTTGCTTCCAACATTCCTTTAAGGTCTATTAAAGATGCAGCTGCTATTTGAAGTGCATCATCTTTTGCGTTTAAGTAAGCTTCGGAGATTCCGTACTTGTGTGCGATTTCAGGTATTGTCATAACTATTGGTTTATTATATCCCTACGGAAGAATTTTCCCATAAGGTTTTCGTTTATTGCTTGTTCGTTGGCAAGTACATCGTAATGAAACTGCCATTTAATTTCGTAATATGATAAGGATTTCTTTGAAAAGCAAAACTGAATGATTTCTCTTTCAAAATCACCAGCTCTACCCTCTTTTACTTCGGATTTAATCCATTCGTTTGATGAATAGTATTTCTCCCAATCGGAAGCACTTCTAACAACTCTCTTTCTAGTCTTGCCCTTAAGGGGCTTCAATCTTCGAACCTGATTTAGGGATTTCTTCCCTATATAAAATCTACCGGTTGGTATGTGTATCATTTTATAGACAAACCCAACCGCACCTTCCGGTGTGTTTTCCTCTGTAACAATATTTCCATTAAACTTCCAACTCATTTATTACTTCTTTGTTCTAGAGTTAAAGAGTTTACTATACTCTTTATCTCCGTTTGAGTAGCCAGGTGCTTTATATCCAGTAGGTGGGTTTGTGAAAGAACCCAATTCTCCACCTCTTGATTTTGTTAAAGCTTTTTCATCTTTTGCTAAATCTTTAGAACCTTTAAATGGGTCTTTGTCCGAATCTATTGGAGTTTTGTCAATTCCACCAAGATTAGCTTTTGAATTAGCTGGTGGTTGGTTTATTAACATATCGTATAAGTTACTGTTCATCTATTTGTTATTTTGTACTAATAAATATAACGTTATTTTGTTTAAGTATCAAATCTTACTATAAAGTTCAATGGATAGTCAGGTAATGATTTAATTGGTTGTGGTAATTTAGCTACAGCAACCATATTTAGTTCATCATCATATAAACCTATTGTAGTTATATAAGGAGCTAAATAAGAACCAGTTGGGTCTACAGAACCACTATAAAGATAATCATCAAAACTACCATGTTTAGTATTATCCAATGTAGACACAAATGGATATTTTTTGTTTCTTACCCATTTTATTCCAGACTCATAAAAAGAAGTACTAACTGTCTCTGTATCGTTATTAGTTGCGCCAGGTCTATTAATAACATGTGATATTTTACTACCACCATCTTCATATACTGCCGATGGGTTTTGCGAATAATTAAATTCGTTTTCTAATACCGATAGGAATATTTCATTCTCATAGATTGTTTTAGTAGAACGAAATTGTAAAGTATAATTATTTAATACCGAACCACTAACTATATCTTTAGTTAAAACTACAAGTCCCATATCATAAAATATGTTTCCTTTTATATTACTACCAGAATCTATAAGATTAGAGTGGCCATCATCCTCATATACTCTCCCTAAAGTTTCATCCTCAATTGTAAATGTACCTATTTTTATACCTTCACCATAATATTGTTGAGGAATTGAAAATACTGCTATTTCATTTTCTAAAACTCTTTCATCAGTTGAAGCGTATGATTTTCTAAGACCTACTTCAGTTAATATAGAAGCAGTTGATGCGTTTGTATAAAATTGAGATTTAATAGATGCATATAATACTTTTTTATTAAATCCATTACTTTTTATTTCCGTATCTAAATCTATAAACGTACCCGAGCCATCTATCCCAAATACAGGAGATATATCATTTTCGTCTAATGTCCATTCTTTGTAAACCTTAAAAGGTCTAACAATAACATCTGATTTTGGGATTTCTTTAATCATTTTAAGCTTCCTATTTTATATAAATATTCGTTAAATGAAAAACCCCCATTGAAGGGGGTTATCATATTATTTTATTTTATAATTTAGAATGATAATTTAACTTTAATTAAAACTTCCTTATCAAATGATTTAACAATTGGTTGTGAAGTCTTAGCTACTGAAATTAATTCATTTGCATCATTATAAAGTCCTATCGTTGTGATATATGTTTGTGGGTCTGTCTCAAACGTTCCTTCAACAAAATATCCATTAGCATCTACATAAGTAGGGTTGTTTGAATAGTTATATTCTCTATTTGTTGCTCTAACAAAGAAATGTTGAGTAGAAATGTTTTCAGTTCTACGAGCTTCAAAATCAATACCACCTTCAATAGATTTAAGTAATCTATGGTGATTAAATTGTTCAGATGTTCTTAATAAAGAACCACTTAAACTACCACTAACAGTATATGCACCTTCGGATGTATAAATTTTAGATGTAGGGATATCTCCAACAGTCTGTCCAATTGCTTTTGGATTCAATACAATAATACCTCTATCAGGATAAAATAAACCATATCCTAACCCAGTTGTTGCATCAGTTGTTCTATTAATAGTTGCTTCATTTTCAGTTCCAATTTCTAATGAACCAGAAACAACTTTAAATACTCTACCACTTAAACCTAAATCATCTCCAAATTTCTTACCACTATTATCAATAAAGTGGAATACTCCGTTTGAACCAGACAATGTTAATGACCAGTTACCAGCATCCATCTTCTCTCTATAACGGCTTCTATTAATGTTAATAACATAGATGTCATTTGAATCAGTTAAAACATTAGAACTATTTTCAAAAGAAAATAATGTATCGGTTGGGTCTAACAACATTGCTCTATATTGAGCGTAAGTACCTTTAGGTGCTAATAATGCGTTATCGTTATCTGATAATGCCATAGAACTACTACCATATACATGTCCGTATGCTACCGCAAATTGAACTTCAGCTTTATCAGCATATGTAGTTGGGTTATAATCATATACATTAAAGTAATATTGACCACTCTTTGCAGTTGTTTGTGCAGATGATGTATAGAATTGAGTCAATGAACCAGAATCACCAGTCCACAAACCAGTAGTTACTACTTCTACTTTTGCGTTTACTTTATCAAATTCACCAAATCTTTTATAAATACCTGTTGAGATACCAGCTCCAGCTGCAATTTGCTGTCCGGCCGGTAATACAGTATTTAATAAAGATATAATTTCATTTGAATCTATCGTACCTGTGTTAGCCAAATTTCTTATTTGGGCGGTTACATTAGGGTCGTTAATTAGTGCCATTTTTTATATCTATTTTATGCTTTATAAATTACAGTTATAGGAATAGTTTGAGAACCACCCGTTTCATTACCATAAACAGTCAATGTTGTTGAAATATCGATTGTTAAGTTTGGATTTGGAGTGAATCTAAATTCTAAACCACTTAATACCTGTGCTGTTGTTGTGATTTCCTCACCTAAGAATACAGGAACAGTTCCAGTTCCAGTTGCTCCTCTAGTTACAGTTAATGTACCAGCTCTTTGGTCTGCTAATACAACAGTGTATCCAGCATTTGTATTTCCAGCAGGAGATGTTGTTGGGGTTAATCCCACACCACCTTCGGTTTGGTTTACACTAATTGAAGGTACACCCAATTTTACAGTTGGGATTTGAGTAGTTCCTTTTGGTAAAGTCACTAACTTATATCTCAACACTTGAGTTTCATCAGGAGATGCTTCCGTTACAGGAATGCTTCTGATTGCTGAATCATAATAAGCCGAACCTTTTGGGTGTGCTGGCTCATATAATGTATAATCAATCTCATCATCACCTAAAGCGAACTTTGTAATGTTTAAAGACTGACCCGATGCTAATTTTTGTCTTCCTTTTTTGGTAAGAATTGCATCTACTGTTATTTCGGTATTATCTAAATATCCCATTTTGAATTGTTTTTATTCTATATTCTATAAATATAACTAATTTTTATTTTCAAATTAATCCACTTCCAATATTGGTTCTCCACTACCTCTACCAGTCTTAGCCACTCTAAGAATATTAGGATTCGTAGTAAATGTTTCTACGGCAGGTAATCCATCCGGAGTTGTAGTTGCATCCTGCATAGAACCTTTATAGTATGAACGTCTTAATCCTTCTGATAGATGTGAGTATCTATAATGTGTTGGAAAATATCCGTTTAATGCCGTAACACTTACAATTTCAGTACTATTTACAATACTTCCACTAAATGGTAATATAGAAACAACATATTTGTAGTTAGTTACAGGAACATCAGCGTATAATACTTTTTCACCAGCAACAGAACCAGTTGTTGGATATCCTTTTATTTGAGTAGATACATTTGTTGTATATTGTTGTTTAACCAAATATACATTTCGTCTACTTCCAGTTAATTCAGTATTACCAAACACATCATCGAATGTTCTAACAACACCAACTCCATGCTGTGCATACGTTCCAAATCCTAAATTTGCCAAAGAATCTTTACCCATTCCAATAGCCTCAAATTTAAATGCATCAACCTCAGCGGTTAATGTTTCTCCAGTTGGACAAGAAATAGATGTATCATAAAATGGTGCATCAGCTATTAATAAATCATTGAAATTATAATCAACTTCTGATTCATAATTAGGATTTGTTGCATCTATAATATAAGTTTCATCAGCTATAATAGTTCCATCATAATTATCATATTGAAAATCAAATGTTGTAGCTTCAGTTGCATCTAATAGTGCTTCTTTACCAATATATGAAAGTTCAATATTATTATTTTCATCAATATTTACTTTAGTTTCATAGTCATTTCTTTCAGATTCTGCTTTTTTCCATTTAGTTTTACTTCTTTCTAAATAGTGCGGTTCTATTAATAATCCTTTAGATACCTTTGCTCTAGCCGGTGCTAAATCAGCAAGTACTTCAAATAATGACTTATCAATATATCTTACTAACTGAATATATTCATTAATATTTCGGTTACCTAATCTTTCAAAATAATATTCTCTAAGAGTATCCAATTCTCTATATGTATCTTTATATTCATCCGATGGGTCACCAATATAATTATCTACATTAAAATCTCCAAATGCTTTTAATATATCCATATTCAACTCCTTAATTGGAGAGAAGAATAATCCTAAACGATTTGAATCAACAGGAGCTTGGTCAAATGATTTTTTAGTTGCTCTTGTTTTATAAGAAAGGTCAGTTGTTAGAGTTTGCTCTTCAAAACGAATTTTATTCCCATATCCGAATCCAATAGAAGGTACATTTGCAGTTACAGTTCTATCATATGGAATATATTGATATGGATATGCAGATGCCGAGTACATAAAACTTGCCGATGCAAATTCCTCACCATATATTGGATTTATAGCTACGTTTTTAATTCCTTTGTATTCAGTTATAGTTCTATCTTTTGGATATTCAAAATCTAAACGAAATAATAAATCAGCAGTTGATGCTGTTACAGAATTACCATTTATTGCATCTGGAAATAGTGTGTGATTTTGGAATTTTGATGCTTGTAATGGAACTCTCCATAAACGAACTTCATCCAAACTACCACTAAATGTGTTACCAATTGATATACCAGACCCACTCTCCCAAGGAGAACCAGCAGTTAATAATGACATACTCACATATGTTGTTATTCTCTGTCCATCTGATGTTGCTAACAATACCTCAATCAATGTATTTGAACCATAGTTATGTTTATTAATTAAAACATTACTATAATTTTCCGTAGATAATGGAAATGCTAAACTACCAGTTACAGTATCGGGCCCTAATGCATATACTCCAGATGTTTCGGGTGTTATGTATATTGTTGATACCGATTGGCTTATAAATGGTTCTTCAAAATACGAAGCTGCTGCATCTCCTCCTAATGAAAAATTCATTGTAGTATATGAACCTGTTGTAGGTACTATATCTAAATTAAAATAACTGGATGAAATAATTCTAGTATTTTTAATTAAATCCGGTTTAATTCTAAATTCTATTGCTTGTGGGTATAATCCAGTAGAATCAACTTCATGCCAAGGAACTAAAATAGATGATGATGCTTTCATTTGTATTGCGGCCGTTCTATCATCAAACGTAAATTTAGTACTGCCACCTTTTGTTGGGTCTTGCGGACCACCAAATTCCATTATTGTCAACATAGATTGCGGTACACCATAACAAGCCATTACAGCCTTCATAGCTCTACCAGTTCCTTTATGTTTTAAAATATATGGAAGATTATTTAATATTCTTCTCCAAACAATATCGTTTGCATCTTTAAGAGGCATTGAATATTTTTGAAATCCATCTTTATATGTACCAAATGCATACTCCCATAAAAATTGAGAATCAAATGCTCGTTTAGTATGCCATCCCATAGATTCAAGCATATGCTGAACTAATTCATTAGCTATACCTTTAGTTTGGTTAGCTTCTAAATTTTTAACTCTAGCTAATCCATTTATATATGACCATATGATATCAAAGTGCTGCCCTATCATATTTAAGAATGTTAGAAAATCTGCATTTTCATAACTTTCAGAAATAAATTTAGGTACATTATTTACTAAATAATTTGGATTATATTTATCATAAAATTGAGATTCTGATAATAAATTATCATACCATATAGTTACGCTTGAATCCGTTGAATCTTTTAAAATATAGCTAGTTAATCCCGTTATAGGATGTATATAAATTGTTTTTGGATACGCTAATATATCATTTGATTTATATAAAAACTTTTCATATCCATCAAGTCCACGAATTAACTCATTCAATAAACCAAATACTTTTTTAGCTTCATTTGCCTGAGCTGGTCCATTAAACGATGCAACCTCCCATTGAATATCAAATATACCATCTTCAGTTATTGTTTGATATCCATCTTGAGTTATAACACCACCATCATATCCACCATATTCAGGAATAAAGCTTGTAGCTGCTAATTGTTCATATTTTGTTTTATAATATTGAATTAATTTAACTTTGTAAAAAAAGTTATTAAGTCTTTCTTCAGCAGAACTAAAATTTATAAAATTTTCAAAAGTGTAAGTTGAACCACTTACATATTCTATATTTAATTTTTCAGTATCTATTCCTAATGTAGATGCATATTGATTTATTAAATCCGTAGATGTTACAGACCCACTTGCTACTAAATCTTCATATATTTGGTATTCAATTCCATTATCAGGTTGTAAAGAAAAATTAGGTCCTTTTAATGTACTACATATTTGTTCAACTTCTACAAACAATGATACAGTTTCAATTATTGGATTTGAAATTAATTTTGATATCCAAACTTCTTCATTTATTTGTATATTAGTTGGAATCGGTTCATATAATTTTAATATTAATGAATCTTGACTTCCAGTCCAAGTAGTAATTACTTTATTGTTACCCTGTCCTATATGTAATAAATGGGTAAGATATTTAGATGTTTCTTCTTCAAATATATTTTCGTCTAATTGAGAAATAAACGCATCTGATAATCTATTTATTACCGTAGCTCTTGGTATTTGGTTAGCTCCTTTTTGAAAATTTATTTTTATAATTTCAGTTAAACCAGAAATTACTTCTTTACCACTTGCATTATATGGTATTAATTTTAATACCAATGATATAGTTGATTCACTTTCAGATACTTTATTATTTGCTAAATTTAATAAAGTTTGAAAATTTAATGTTACAGACCCATCTGCTTTTTCTTGAATATATGATGTGCTATCAGCTGCATGTATTCTTATGTAGTCTGTATTAATTGATTCATACGATAATTCAAAATCTACGTTTGTACCAACATAATCAGGTCCTATTAAATCCGCAGGATATACTATGTTTCTTAAATCAGGAACACCAACATATACTTCATCAACAACAGTTAATCCAATATCTAATGAATCGCCATCTCCATCTATATTTGTTGGAACTAAAACTATTTTGTAATTACCAACATTTTTAAAAGTAGAACCTGGTATTAATAATAAAGCCGAATCAGAATTTGTTCCAAATGGATATTCATATTTAGATTCACCAATATATGCTGTTATTTTTGAAATAGTTCCATTTACATTTAAAGAAATTGGATAATCTACTTTTGTATTAATATTGTATTTTCTAACAGACTCGGGATTTGCTAATTGAATTGTTGGGGAATCTAATAATACTTTAGAAAATTGCTCAGATTTTATATCAACTGCATAATCAGCATCTAACATTAAACTAGTACCAATACTATTACCAGAATTAGCTGTTAATGTTTTTGGTTTTTTTCCAGCAGATGTTGCTGTTAATGTATTTATTTTATATAAATTCAAATTAGCGGAAGATATTTGATATTCACTTCCTTGTTCCGATACTATTACATTTTTACCTTGTGTTAATTTTGTACTATCGTTTGAATCTTTTTTTACTAAAATAACAGAACTAGCAGGCCCATCTAAATTTATTACCAATGTTTGTAATGGTAATTCTGGAGTTGGTTGTTCCGATTTTGATAACGTTGTTAATTCAAAGCTAGCTTCCCTTATTTCATTATTTTCAAATGTACCATCATATGATTGCAATACACCATCTAAATAAGATTCTAATTTAAAAACATATGCGGCTTTATTTGAATAAATGTCATGTTGCGGCTTTATATTTACAACACCATCTACATCATATAATGTATTTTTATATGCATCAAATGCAGATGCATCAAAATCAGGATTATTTACTACTCTAATTACATAAGATTGTAAACTTTTATATCCTTCCGATTGAACCGTTATTATCTTTATACCATCTTTTATTACTTCAGATAATCTAAATCCTATTTTACTTGGAGTTGTTTTAAATGTATTTTCTCCATTTACAAAAATAGCAGAATTACTTCTGTTAGCCGTTACATTAATTGAGATAAATGCATCTTGATTAATAGTACCAGCGCTAGACCCACCACCAATTGGAATTATATTACTTCCTTGAGCAACACCAACTCCGCCATCAGGTAAAATAAATCCATTTACTGCTTCTGAATTTTGGATATTATCAATATATTTTTCTCTATTGTCTACCATTTAATTATAAGTATTTAAAGATAATTTTGTTGTTGTAGTTCTAATGATTGGCTATCAAATTGGCCACCTGGTTCATATCCACGTCCATCAATACGCCCTCCACCACCACGATATCCACCACCACCTTCATATCCAATTGGTTGTATAATTTTTGGTAATGGTTTATCTTTAACTTCTTCAAGTATAGCTTTATCTAATGTTAAATTTTCAGTTGTTTGATTTGCAGTTTTTTTAATCACCCTATTAATCATAGGACTTGCTGTATTTATTTCTAAATCAGAATTTTTTGATTGTAGTATATCACTAGCCGTATCTACACTTTCTAGTTTTGCTACTTTTCTAGAACCAAATTTAACATCAGGATACATTAAATATTTATTTAATACACTTACTAATATATGCTCTACTATTAGTTTAACATCTGATTTTTTTAATGTAATAGATTGTTTTATGTTTTTATGTTTACCATAATTAATATCATTTATATCAGATATTCTTCCTGTAAATTCATTAATACATGCTTCTAAAAATTTATTATGTATATTTGTACAAAACCCTTCAAAATTTTCTATTTTATATTCACTTCTAAATTTTGCAAACCACACATCTGAATACTTTGCTTTTAAAAAATTTGAAATAGTAATTGGTGTTATTTTTTCTACAAAAGATATTGCTGATTTTGCAACATCTTCTCTAAAATTACCATCTGTTATTAATACTTTAAATCTTTCTTTTAAGTCCATATATATTTCACTACCTTTAGTATTTGGAAATAATCTAATTTCTGTTCTTGATGGTGATATTTCAGATATCCATAATTTATTTAAATCATCATTACTACCTACTCTTTTATTTAATAGTGTTATTTGTGTTTTAAATGTACCATTTGTATATCCTGCGTCTTTTAATAATCGTTCCGCATCTATAAAATATTCATTTGGAAATTGATATTTTTGAAATAAAGTTCCTTCTGCAATTAAAAAATAATCACCTATATTTTCAATTGTTAATGGTATATACCTAACATTGCCATAGTTTTTTTGAGGTAATTGATTATCATTTGAATCATAAACAATAAATTCAATTACATCATTGCCACTCAATCCAAAAAAAGACTCAATACTACCATTTTCAAATATTTGTCTATCGTTTGAATCAATACGATATCCTTTATTTTCTAATATTTCTTTAAATGTTTTTATTGCCATTTTATTTCTTTTTCTTAAACATTCTAAATGTTAATGATGTAGTTCCTCCCGGTGTTACTAAACTAATAGTACCATCATAGTCGTGGTCTGGCCCAGCTATCAATCCCCCTAATATCCCACCACTACTCTTAGGTCCTTTTTCTGCAGCTTTAGCAGTATCAACAACTAATGTTAATTTTTTAGTTTCTTTTGGTTGTATTGTTATTGGAGAAGTTTCTTTTAATAAATCTTGAGCTTGTTCTTTAACCTCAACAGTAACTGCTGTTTCTTTTGGATTGTATATTTCAATATCCGGTCCATTTATCCATTGTACATTTAATCCAGATGTTACTTCTACTCTCAAATCTTTATCTTCTGGTCTATTTCTAGTTATTATTTTATAAGTTATATCACCACCACCTTTATGTCCATCAGCTATTTTAGCTGCCTTTCCTTCAATTTCTTCTTTATATGTTTTATTTTGTTCTTCTAATGCCTGTGTACGAGATGTTAATGATACTCTTTGAATTGCTTCAGATGTTGCTTTTTGAATTGCATTTGATAGTTCCAATACAGATGATTGAATTTTAACATTAGATTGCTCAAATGTATTTTGAGAACTAGCTGCTATAATACTTTGTGCATCCACATCAACTCTAAGACTTTCACTTACTATTTCTAATTCAGTAACTTTAGATTGTAGATTAAGCACCTCAATATTTAATCTACCAACTTCCATAGTTAAATCAATTACAGATTGAGTTACTGGATTATATATTCTTCTAGGTACAGTATCCTCAATTGGTGGTGGTTCTGTTGGTAGTAATTCAACAATTATAGTATCTATTGATTTTTTTAATTCAGATTCATTATATTTTGAACGATTGAGTTTACCGGATATAATACCATCATCTACACTCTTATCCATAAAATAGTGAATACCCTTATCGTTCTTTGTCTTAATAGCCAAAGAACCACTTAATTGCAATTCACTAATTATTGATTCACTTTGTAGACCTGTTTTTGCCATTTTAATTTTTTGTTATATTAAAAGTTATAGTATCATCAAAATATTTAACATCCCCATTACCCATATCAACTTTAAATTCTATTTTATATATTCTTTCAATTTCCCAATTTGAAAAATTTAATTTAATATAGTTTCCATCTACATCACAACTTACTTTAGAGTAATTACTAAATGGAACTATAATATCATTTGAATTTAAATCTTTAATTTGATAATATGTTTCTTTTGGTAAATACTTTATAGTATTATATGCAAATGTATCTGAAAATGTTTTTAACGGATATAATTCTCTACCTATTATTCTAATTTTTGGGGTAGTTGCTAATTTATATTCTCTTTTGAAGTTACTAACACCTACTTTAATATCATCCGATACCAATGGTACTAACGAACCAGTTGTAAATAACTGGTCATCCCAACCAATTCTTATTTTTGGTTGATATATTGTATTCGTTTCTTTACTAAATACTTTAACAATACCATAATCTTCGGTATTATTTTCTATATCAAAAGCATGTTTTACAATAAGTCCTTCATTTTTAATAGAACCAGTCATCCATGCTTTTAGCATAGAGGTAACATTCATAGATATATCGGCCGTTTGGTAATTAAAAGATTGGTTGGATGCTGGGGTATTATACCAAACACCTCCCTGTCCATTATAAGAACCAGTTGTTCCATTTGCAAATTGTGCTGATGGAAGCCATTCTAAATTAGAATCACCTTCTCTATAATTCCAAGTTACACCTTGAGTGGATACATTATCAAATCTAGTACCAATACCCATTTCCCAACTTTGTGAAATTGGATATGCGTATAAAGTATATTCTAATGGAATTTCTCCACTTTTAGTTTCTTTTAAAATTAAAGATGCTTCATTCATATGAATATTGCCATCTACTATTGATTTGGATAGAAACTCAACATCAAACTTAAGCAATGCTCTAGAAACATCTTTAACATTACCATAGTAAACTTTACTTATTTCTAATATTTCATCTAACCCAGTATTTTGATTGGGCTGTTGTAGATAAACCGATGCATCTTTTGATGCTGTCATAAAATAGTATGCCATTATTTTACCCTCCCTTTTATATCTTGATCTGGAAACTTGATTTCAAAAACTGACGGGTCTAACGATGGATATACAATCTTATCTTTAGTTGCCGCTTCTATATTATATGAATGAGGAGCGTAATTACCCCCACATTTATTAACTATTTTTAATGTTGGTACAGATGAAACACCTTCAACATTTGCCAATAATAATTCAATTTCACCCAAATTAATTGTTTGATTAAATGTCATATTATCAATCGAAAGATAATCTCTTAATTCATTAATACAATTTATTAAAATTTCACTTTTATTATAATTTGGATAACAAATAATTTCAAAATCAACTCCAATATTAATTACAAACCCATCTAATAAATTTACACCATCTGTTAATATTTTATATTCATTAAGATATGTTTTTATATTTTCTTTTACAGCTCTATTAATATTTGTTAGATTACCATTTATATCATATGCTAACAAATATAGATTAATTGCAAATGGATTATTTTTTTCATTTTCATTGGATGTTTTTCCAACTAAAAATTTAGTAATATCGGATTTTACAGATGCTTCATTAGGTTCTTCTGAATCTGGTTTATTTACAAAACTCATTACTAAATCGGTAAATTCTTGCAAATGATTTGGAGATGCTAATATAGAAGATGGCGAATTATTATCAAGTGTCCCATCTGCAACTGCGTAGGCTTTAGCTACACTACCAAATTTGGATGGTAACGATAATACTCTTATTTGATAATCTTTTGAAGTTACTGCTCTATTTTGAGATGCAAAATTTGCTAATGCATTTTGTCTTATTTCATTTATAGTTTCTCCACTCTTACCACCAATTGCAGGAATTTCATTATCTACTGCTATTGAATTTTTCATTCTTATATATAGTGCTAGTTCTTGATTTGTTAGAGAAGTAGTATCTTCATCAAATTCAATACTATTAATTGTTGTTATTGAATTAACAGAAACATTAGATGTTATACCACCACCAACTAAATATTTAACAGTAATTGTTGTATTTGCTGGAGATGTTCCATATGTTTTTGTTTTTAAAAAGTTTGTTGGGTCAAATGATTCTTCCAATCTACTAATTGAATTAGGTAATCCTAAACCAACATTTTTAAGATTTGGAATTAATTGTTCATCTGATGCACTTGGGTCACCAGCTCCAAATTGTATAGTTGTAGTACTATCTGAATTAATTATACTTACAAATCGTTTTGGGGTTTTAATTGTTTTTAAAATGTATGGTACAGTTGATTTGAATTGATATAAATCAGGATCATTTGCTTCAGTATTTGGTTGTTCAATAAAAACCATTTCTTGTGCTAAATAAGGAACTTCATACCATTTATTATTATTTGAATCTCTACAATCTAATATTTGAATAATATCAGTTTCTGGTAATACTATTGATTGATATGGTGTATAATTTCCAAATTTAATTTCTTTTGAAATTTGAGTTCCAGATATACAATCTACATATTTTTTTGCTAAATAATAAATAGGTTCTCCTGTAACGGAGTCTCTTTCATATACACTAATTTCTCTATTATTTTCATCAGAAAAATCAACAACATCTGATGTTATAAATTCAGTACCATTATCAACAGATGCTACCTTTAATCCAGATTTTATTCTTAAATAATATTTCTCATCCGGTTTATTAGATGGACCGTTACCAATAGACGGTACTAATTGATATATAGATAATTTAGTTGTAGATGGTGATGATACTTGTGGTTTATATCCTAAATAACGTGCTAATGGTATTACACTCTGAATATCATCAGCGTAAAGCATCATAGATTGTTTAAGAGTATCATCTATATAATATGATAAAGTATCACCTATATAAGATGCCATTTCAATAAATAACATACCAGGAGAAGCCTCACTAAAATCATTATATGTTTTTGGAAAATATGTTTTAGAAAATTCTACTAAATTATCTTTAAATGCGGCAAAATCTTTGTTAAGGTATTTAATATCTTTACCTTTATTTTTAAAATTTTTATTTGTAGTGTTTATTGCCATTTTTTTAAGAATTTACTTTAAAATCAACTGAAAAGTTTTGCTGATTATATTTTGCTGTAAATGATATTGATACATTTAGTGTATTTTTATCTTTATCGGTATCGGATGCTGTTATTTCTATTGAATTTATTAATAATTGAGGTAACCAATAATTTACAGCAGATTCTACTTGATTTAATATTTTATCATTTAAATCTTCATCATTTGGTTCAAATAATAATCTCTGAAGTCCACATCCAAATGTTGGCATTCCTAATCTTTCACCTTGGTTAGTTAATAATAAATTTTTTACATTTGATTTTAACTGTTCTAAATTATCATAAGTTTGATTAAAGGTATTACCACCCATTTGCAATGGTAGTGATAATCCAATTGCATAATCATTTATGCTTTTGTTATTACCAGTTAAAATATATTGACCAACGATTACAGCCATTAATTATTATTTTTTAAATCTTTTTACAAGTTCAGAATAATCTCTATTTAATGCTTTATCCAATTCAGGAACACCAGTTTGAACACCCAATCCAGTTGGTTGAGCGCCTCTTACCATATCACCATATCCCATTTTATCTGCCATAGCAGTTCCACCTGCAATTGAACCCATATCACCTTGTCCAAAATTCATTGTTCGGAATCCACCATCACCCTGTGGAATACCACCTCTTGTTTCATTTAAGATTTGGTTAATCATTGGGTTTTTGCTGTATTGCTTATGTGGTGCATGCTTTTGTTGAACTGATTCTACAATTGGTTCATCTCCCAAAATAGCTTTAGCCATTGAAATACTCTTTGATACTGGTTTTGGAGCTACTTTTGTTTCAGATAGCATTTTTTTCATTTCAGCCTTCACACCTTCCTTAATTAAAGCAGGTAATTGCTCTTTAAGCTCCTCTTTAATAAGAATTTGAATGGCTTCTAATAGTTTATCCATGTCCATAATATTCTATTCTTTGTTTTGTTATGTTTATAAATATTTAAATTAAGTATTTTTGAGATTATATTTGATTTTAGCCTAATATGCGAAAATTGTACCCCCAATTATTTTAGATTCGGGCTTAGCTCTTAGTCTATATAAATAATTTATGTTTGTACCCGGACCATATGCAGCTGCTTCGTTTGATGTAAAATCCGTATATGCTTTTGGAACATCTTTTAATATTTTAGCAGCTGCTCCATATATTGATGTAGCATTTGCTGAATTTGGTCCATTTAAAAAATTTGCAACAGGACCTGGGTTAAAACGAGTACCAGTAACAGGCTGATATTGGAATGGTTGATTTATAATATCGGTTATTGTTGAAAAATTATATTTTTTATTTTGAATACCATTTGGAGTATATCCTATCCTAGTTCTATTTAATATTGTAGCCATTACCCAAGCTCTTTCAGTTTGATTAGTTGTTGCTTCCGCATATGTAATAGAAATCAAATCGTTCATTTCAGTATCAGTTATGGGTCTACCTAAATAAACTTCTATTGCTTTTCTTGCTTCAATATTTGTGGCCACAAATGTAGTTTGTGCGGTACTTCCATAGTTTTTTACAGTTGCTCCAGACGATGTTTTTAAATTGTCATATATAACCCCTTGGCCTCTTAATTCATTTTCTAAATTATAATCTTCAATAAAAAGTACACGTGTTGGGGCATCATCTACTTTAAATTTAGTAGAAACTTTTGGTAAATTTTGAAAATTTTGGTCAGGTGGTTGTGGGGTATCAATAACAGAATAACCATTCCAAAAACAGCTACCAGGTAAAATCGCACCTGCCGCTGTTGAATATGTAGTTTGAGTGATAGCCTGTCCTTGTAATGTAAGTAAATGGTCTTTAGCTAATCTTATAAAATCCTCAACTAATATCTTTTGTTTATCATTTGGTTGTATTATTGACATTATAATCCATCTTTTATTATTTTTGCGATAACAGTATGTTGTGTTGAACTTGGGTGCAGTCCATCTGATAATTTACCTATTTCAAATTTTCCTACAAATTTTGCATTTTGTATATTTGTTTTTAATAAGTCTTGATATTTTTTATATTTTTCTATCATAGGAATATATAATGTTTTATCTTTAACATATATTGTAGTTGGTATTTTATTAAAATCAGTAGAATTATCTGTATTATATCCTATTATAACAACTGCGGTAGCTCCTGAATTTGTTATTAGATTTACCATTTTTTGCACATTATTTAAAGCAGTTTGACTTGATATAGAATCATTAAAAGAATCATTAATACCACCATACACATAAACTCTATCATATTTTTTTAATGCTAATTGCGTAGGTAAATTATCAAGCATCCATCCAGTCGTTTTACCACCTATTGCTAAAATATCCACAAGTATATTTGGATACTTTTTAGCTATAATATTTGGATATGAATATGAACCAGCTGTTACAGAATCCCCAACAAATAATATAGATTGTTTAGTATTTGAATCCAATGGTTCATTTGTAGTATCTTTACTTTTATTTGGATTTGGTGTAGGTTCTTGCTTTTGAGCAGAATTAGCACCAACCCAAGTTCCGGGGTTTATTACAGTATTTTTTGTTGCAAACAAATTAGCGGTTGCACCAACTGCAACTTGAGCTAATGTTACAAGAGGTGCAGTTATTGTTACCATTTGTGCATTTGTCCAATACGCAATTACTCCGTTACCCATTTGCCCAACTAAATCATAATTTGTAGTTGTAGATAATCCTTGCTTTAATGCAGATTTGAACAAATTTTTCATTTTTACAACATCGCCCTTTGCTATTGGAATTTTATTAATAGAATCACCACCACGCTTCATACATGCATCATATTCTCTAGCATAAGTTTCTGCAATCAAATCAATATCGTTAATATTTTCAGGTTGAGATACTACTCTTAGTATATTTTCTCTAAATTGCTGCCAAGACATATCTAACCTCCCATTTTATTAGTAATGTTTGAAGCAGTATTTTTTGCATTTTCTGCAAAGCTTTTAGCTTTTTCTAATGCTTCTTTAGCTTTTGCTGCAGCTCCTTGAACGGAATTTTTTATATTCTCAGTATTATCTTTTAATTGTGCAAATTTACCAAGTCCTAATTCTTTAGCTTTAGCAAATTTTTGAGGAGTTGCTAAATCTTTTGGTTTAATATCAGGTTTTTTTCTAAGTCTTAATGTTTTTAAATTTGGTATTTTTGGTTTTTCAGGTAAATTTGGTAATTTTAAAGAAGCTTTTAAATTATTAGCTAAATCGGCTGGGTTACCAATACCATTAGTTAAATTTTTTAGTGCATCAGTAACACCATTTATATCAGGTACTCCACCAAGTATAGAAGCGATTGCCGATGAATATGCTAATTTATTATATTGTATATCATCGGCTACTTTTGTCAAACCCATACGTGCAATATCAGTTTTATCACCAGGTCTTTCATTAGTACGAATACAAGTAAAATTACCAGAGGCATCTCTATATTTAGTATAACCGGGTGCACAATCAAACCCACCATTTGGGTTAGGTACTGTTGTAGCTGTTGCTGTTATACAATTACCAGTTTTTAAATCTTTAATAAGACCGGGCGGACATTGATTAGTTTCCCCATTATTAGTTATATTTGTTAAATTATCTGCCATATCTATGATGTTGAGTTGTATTTACTTAATATATCATTTAATCTATCATTCAGCTGAATAAAATCATTAAAGTTTTCAGGTCCCATTGCAGTTGGTCCTGATGGTGTTAGGAAAGTTTGATTTAAAATAGCTGCTATTAAATCTTCTAATAAAGCTTTTAATTGCTTACCTTTAACTAATGGTTCTCTATCAACATCACCTAATGATATGTTTCCCTTTCCAGTATAAAATGTAATATCTCTATCATTTGTTAAAATATTTATATCACCTCCAACACTTGCTTCAATTCCCATTTTATTATCAATTGATAGTGCACCATCTGAAATAAATCCATAATTCTTTTTAGAATAAAATATCATTTCACCACTTTTGGCAGATAATATAATTCTACCAGAATTTAAAAGTAATTGGTCACCTATTAATTTAGATGGATAATCTTTAAATGAATCTGGTTTTGTTTGCATATCACCTTTTCCAGATTTATCAACTTTACCTGAAATAAATGGTAATTGATATTGATTGGATGTCATCGCAATAATACTACCATCTCTATTAATATCTTCATCTATTGTATTAATTGGGTCAATTTTTTGACTTATATCGTTTTCTGAATTTCTTAAAATTATTATGGGAGAAAATATATTTTTTGGGTTTGCATATGCAGAAAAACGTATTGATTGTCCAAATCTACTTTCTATTACAGAATCACCCTCATATAATTTAAGTTTGTGTATATTTGGAGTATATTGAAAATATTTACCAAACCCATCATATTGTTTTGCAGAACTTGTGTTTGTGTTTGATATTTTTGTTTGTTGTTGTTCTCTAAAATTTTGAGAAGTTTGTGAATTTGAATTTGTATTAGTTGCTTTTGAATTTTCAAAATATGTTGAAATTTCATTATAAACTGCATTTATATTTGGAGTTTGGTATGAATTTAATCTTTTATAAAATCTACCAACAGGAGTTATAAAAATTTGAACTTTTTCATTTTTTGTTGGTAAATTTTTAAAATTAAAATCATATACTTTTGCAATTGGTAAATCATTGGAAGATGTTGTTGTATCATCATATCTTCTATAAATAATACTACCAATATCTTCTACACTTGCCTTACCATTTAAAATATATTTATGATTTTCATCTAATATTATATCATACACAATTCCTAACTCAGATTGCTTTGAAAAATATGCTTCCGATTTTATATTATTAGATGCCTGTTGTCTACCTGAAAGTATCTCTCCCATATTATTTCATTTTCTTTTTTAACTCATCCATTTCAAATTCTAAATCATCAACTCTTTCAACTTCTAGTTTAGTATCTTCTAAATCTCTAAGTAATTGTTCTTTCTCAAATGGTGATAGGAATCCTTCTTGTCCTTCAGTCTTTTTATCAGCTGCCACAATCTTAGTTGCAATAGCTGCCAACTTAACCAAATGGTCATCGTTTCTAATTGAACTATCTATTAGTGAATTAATCAATGGTCCTAAGTTTCCCATATCGCTTGGACTTCTAACCATATTTTTTAAATCATTGATTAAATCGCTGATTCTTGCTTTCTTATGTACTTGGTTGTTGTATATATCCTGAAATAACCCATTTAGGGATTTACCTGGAAATAATTCGAAATCGTTTGACATATTAATATATTTACATTTTGTATGTATATAAATATGATTCTATTAAAATGTTGAAATTAAACTGGGATTACTTCAATTGTAATCTTAGGTTGATATCCATCAGGCAGTTGTCTATTGATACCTTTGAATTCGTTTACTTTGTTCTTAAAGTAAGTTATTTGTAATACCTTATCAGTTAGGTTCATTACAGTTTGAGATGAAGTAGACATCTCCTTTGTATCTCTTTTCATATTAAGAGCCGGTCTATTTGGAAAGTATTCTTTTCTCATAGCTTGTGCTATTTGTTTCCAATCTTCAACCTTATCAACTGATTTCTCAGCTGATATCTTTCTCATTTTTGAACTTAGATATTTTTCACCATGTGTGTATCCAGCATCGGTGAACATATGTCCGTGGTTTGTACGAACAACAGGTGATTCGGAGTTTTGAAGTTTAACATCAGCTTTATGCTTTGATGTAGTTTCAATACTAACCATATGTTTTGGAGATGATACAAATGTATGACCTTTAAGAGATAATCCACTCTTGCCCTTATATGATAGTGTAGCTCGTACTGCATCCATTAGATTAGGTTGTTTAATGATGTTTCTCATCTTATCACCATCAGGTCCTGGCTTTCCAGCTTTCTTTACAAGCTTAGCTTCAGCTTCATCGTGTCCAACTAATAGTGCTGCATTAACAACACCAATTCCGTTTTCATTTAAACCCTCACTCCAATCGGTTATTAAATCATGCAGATATGCAACTTCCACACCATCGATAATAGTGTGTACAATTTCTAAGTTAGGGTTGTAAGCTCTATCTCTATTCTTAGCTAATATAAACTTATCCTTAATTTCCTTAGATACGATTATGCACTCTAAAAGTTTCATTTTTCTATTGGATATATGCGTTCAATTCGTATGAGTTTTTCATACCATAAACCTGAATTTGAAGTTTCTTTCTTTGAACTTTACCATCTTTAGATAATTCAATACTAAATTTATTAGTCTTACCTTCCGATGGTTTTCTAGGGCCCATTCCTATTTGTCTGAAAGAATCATCATCATTTATTTCGTATCCTTTTTTCTCTGCGTATGCTTTAGCTGCGTTGATAGCTGATGTATATGATTTATGATATACTTCGTAATCTGATTTAGCTTCTTTTATAGATTCAACTTTAGCTCCATCCAATCCACCATATCTAAGTGTGTATATGTATTGATAAACTTCAGGCCAATGACCTTTTAAGTTATTCCAATCATATTTGTAAAATGTTTTAGAACCAAAAGTTGCAGATGTTGTTTGCTCAGGTCTACCAGCAAAATAATCCTCTTGCTTATCTTTGAATTTTAAAAAAGCCTTATATCCTCTCATTAAATCAGTATTTTTCTGAGCTAATGTAGTCATTATTTGCTTAACCTTTGGATATTTTTTTAAGAATGTTTCCACTGCTTTACTATCCACTCTACGAACTAAAATAGTTTCTTCGTTTAGCAATTGTTTTAGCTTTATCATCTTATTTCTTAAATTTAATTTTCCAATAAACACCACCTCTAATGTATGGAGTGAATCCGCCATTTATACCATCGGTTGTTTGGTTATTAACACCTAAACCCAATTGGTATATCTTATCTTTCTTAGTATTGATTAACACACCTGCTCCAACTGAACTTACAAAATCTGCTTTATTAAATCCACCTTCTAAACCATAAAATACTTTAGTCTTAGGTAATTCTTTAACAATCATAGTTTCTTTAATAGTTCTTTGCTTAACATTTGCGTTGAAAGTTCTACCTAAGATTTTGTTTTGTGTGATAGTATCGATTACGGATACAGTTCCCAATGAATCAGGCAAAATCAATGTATCTTTGTATAATACCTTTGAGTAATAGTCTTTTAATAATGCTGCAGTATCAATAACTGCGGGGATGATTACTTCTTTCTCTACGATTGTTTCATGGTAGATATCTTCACCTTTCTTAGTTACCACTTTAGTCTTTACAATATCAATAGTATCAATATCGTGCTTAATTACTTCATAAGCCTTACCAGCTATGAATACTTTCTTACCTGGCATAACTCCACCTGGGTTAAACCACTCCAATAAAACGAATATA
>Ga0209596_1000254_pt1 | contig 49797 bp, 61 predicted proteins | sample M_130807_MF_Meta_FD_187314 | JGI IMG/M metagenome (GOLD analysis project Ga0209596, IMG submission 187314) | Freshwater microbial communities from Lake Montjoie, Canada to study carbon cycling - M_130807_MF_MetaG (SPAdes) (version 2) | ecosystem: Environmental > Aquatic > Freshwater > Lake...
TTTTACAACATGGAATCAATCCAGTCCAACAATAACCAAAACTGCTCCAGATGGAACTTTCTTGTCTGCTGTATTTCAACCTCACTCGCTTAATGAAAATGGTCATGCTGGTGGTAGTGGAGGTGCGGCGGGAAATGGAATTGCAGTATACCCTGCTAGTGCAGAATTTGATGGAGGCACTGGTGGCGACGGTGATTGTGATTATTCTGTTGGCACTTTGTCGGGAGGAACTGCGGGAACAGTTTCTAATTCTGGAAATGGAGGTTTTGGTCAGTCTTTTTTTGAAGGAAATACTACCTGTGGATATTATTTATATGGTTCTGGTGGTGGTGGTGGAAGGGGTGGATATTCAGGTGAATTTATTTATTTAAACATTAAACAATACTTTGAACCAAGTATTAATACTATTGTTCAACTAGTAGGAGAAAATGGTTATATTGGTGGAGATTCAGGAAATTGTTATTTTGACAGTATTGATTATTTTTACGGAGGCACTGGTGGCGATGGCGGGGCTGGTGGAAACGGGGGAGTTTTAGTAGTAAGAAAACCAATAGAAGCCATTATAAGTTGTGACGTATATGGGGGTGATGTGGGTGATTATGGTCTTGATGGCGGGGCTGAATTTACTCACTCTTGTTATGAGGACTATTCGGGTCATAATGGACAAACCGGCAATACTGGTAACGCTGGAACTGTAACATTTCTTAACAGTCTATGAAAAAATATATTACAATTATCGGTCTCGCTATTGCGGGAGTTATTCACGCACAAGATGCTGCTACTAACGATGTGCCAGTTGTTGCACCGCTTCCACAAATTGTTGTGGAAACGAAGACTATCATCAGCACCAACACAGTTACTCGTGCCGAACCTATTAACCTGACTGATGCCCAATTCGCTGGGATTATCGCAATGGTACAGGGTGCTGGCATTAACGCTAATGTGCCAATCACTACGGATAATCTTCGCTCCGTAATGGTTCGCAAGAACCCTGCTGGTGGATTTACTGTTTACATTCAAGTCAAACCATGAACGATCACAAAGGTCTTTTAGGCACTGGAGTTACAGCAATATCAGCCCTTACTTCAATTTTACCAGTAGTCAATTTGCTTGTGCAAATCGGTGCTGGTATAATGGCAATAGTCGTGGGTTTCTATACTGCGCGCTATTACAGAAACAAGTACATAGAAGATAGGAAATAATATGATTAGCTGGATTAACGTAAATACACTACAAGGTATCCTCCGTGCTGTATTGGCATTTGTGGGTGGTATCCTTGCATCTAAAGGCAAGATTACCTCAGATCAGGCTGCGTCTCTTACGGCACAACTGACTGACCCAGCTTTCCTTGGCACGGGAATTGCTACTATTACTGCTGTCTGGTCTGTGCTGCATAAGCAAACGCCTGTTGCGCCTAAGTAATATATGACGATAGCTGGTGGTATCATAGAGATTATTGTACTGCTACTGCCAGTTATCTTAACAGCTATTGCGGCACATAATACAGTAGAAGCCAAGAAACAAAAAGCTAATGAAACAGTCGACGAAGCTATTGTTAACGGCGATACTGATGTTATCAACACTATCCTGCGTGATAGGTTGCAAGACTCGAGTGGTAGTAATACCAGCGGACCGAGAAGTAAGATTTGACGGAACCAATTACATCGTTCCCAAAGCGGTAATGATGGACTTGATGCACAAACTAAATGCCGTAACAAACAATTGAAGTTGGCTGAAAAGGTAGGGTCTTTTGTTGTTTCTCCCCTGCTCGTGTAAGCCAACATTTAACGAATATGCCAGAACAAACTTATCCACCATATGTCTCAGGTTCAATAACTGTACCGAGGCAGCTTAATCGTTGGTTGGATATTAACCCACAGAATGGGTTCTTGTCCCGTACTAGTACTGTCATTACTCTCCCTGCGTTTACTACTGAAAATAGCTGGAATGGGTACTCCAATATTGTATCGTCGTTTAATATCGAATCTCCTAATGCTATTTCGTTAAAGCCATTTACTGCTCCTGCTAATCCTAACTACGTATTGTGCGTATCGTACCGCATAGGTAATGTCGTAACACGTTACATGATATGGGATGCTACTGGCTCTGTTATGAGTCAGACTATTTCTTTCTACACAGGGCAGCCTCTGAAGAAAAACTTTAGGTTTGAGATTTGGAATACTTCACAGGGCGTAGCGTCACAAGCTACTGCTGTTACTATCTATACTAGCAAAGCTGGTACTGTGGATTACCGATGGGGTGACGATACCACTCTCGTTGGCAATGATGGACAGATTACTAACTTTAACGCAACAGTTTCAGTTGTTGGTTCTATTATTGTTGCAGGTGCGGGTGAGCCATTGGCAAATGGTGTTTATGTACCTAGGGTTATTTCTAATCAATGGATTAGTCCTACCGGAGATTTTATCTTATTTAAAACTCCTACTTCTGGTAGTAATGCACTATACTCTATACGATTGTTTACTAATAATAACGTTCTGTATATTGTTACACCTCCAACATCATTACCCATCGGTTCATTAACATGGGCGTTATCTACTTTTGGAACAGCACCAGCTCCTACAACTACTCAACCATCAGTAGCTAGCTTTAATGTACCTGTAACATTTCCAACAACTTCCGTTTCAACAACTAATTAATTAATTAATTTATGCCTAATGCAACTGATCTATTGGTGGGCTTTGATCCCACTGGTTATACCTCTATTACCGGAGCGCAACTCGCTCAACTTGTAAACTCCGCCACTCCTACTAGTGATCGTGGGTTTGTTCTTCAGACTACCGATTCTGGTGCGGGTGACCCTGATGTTCCCAACGCGGCTGGTACTGTCGCATGGCAGCGTTATGTTTGGCTGCGTGTTTCTGGTACTAGTGTTACTGCTTATTTGTGGAATAACAATGGCTCTAATAGCAACTACGTCAACCCCAATACTGGTACTGTTACCTCTTTGCTGCTGTGGCAAACCATCTCTAATTCATCTATTGCTCCTGGGCAGATTACTGGCACGATGATAGCGGCTGGTACTATTACGGCGCTTAACTTGGCATCTGGAAGTATTCCTAGCTCATACATTACTGGCGGTGTTCCTTCTGATTGGGTGTCTACTGCACAGGGAGATGGTAAGTTGATCAAGAGTGATTCTCCTATTTACGGAGCTATTACTGGTACTATCAACGCTACTGTTTTTGGTGACCAGTCTGTGTCTGGTGACTCCGTTGCACTTGCTGGACAGATTGTTGACGGAAGTGTGTATGGATTGCAGTTAGCTGATAACACCATTAAAACTGAAAAGCTGTTTACTAACAGCGGTTCTACTTATGCTAACGATAATCCGTATACTAGCACAGAGGCTGCTGTTGATCCCGGTGTTAACATCACAGTTCCTGATAAATCAATAGTCGGTATTCCTGCGTCATCTAACTACAATCCGTCTACTGGTAGTGCTACTGTACCAGGAGATTTGTTAGCAGTTACTTGTGATAGCTCAGGCTACCCTACTGGTTATGCTACCATTCGTCGTGCTATCACGACTCTCGCAGAACCTACTGTACAGACTAGTCCTAGGGTTCCATACGTGACTACTGGTGCTATTGTCTACACGTTTGAAAATCCACAGAGCAAGAAGTTTGGGTTGGTGCAACAGCAGGGTTTTAACTCTGTTGTTACTTCTACAGCTATTGCTACAGCTACATCTGACTTGTCTACGCTGGTGTACAATACTGCTAACTTACAGGATATTACTAGCGTTGCACTTAGTGTAACTACAGATGCTAGCTACCATTTGATATCTGTTGTTGGTTCTATGTTTCAGTCTGGTACATCATATGGTTGGGTTTATTTGTATAAAGCAACCGGAGGAGCTTCTCCTATTGCTGCAATTCGAATTGCAAACGGTGCTGGTAGTAATTGTTCATACTCGTTTGCTCTTAACTTCAGGGTTGCAAATACAGGAACTGCCGCCGTTACATACTACGCAAAATACGGAGGTTCTGTAAACAATAAAGTATCCGCTAACGGTGATACTGCGTCAATGACCGTAATCGAAACTTTGTAATAATATGAGTGTCGCGTACATTCTATCACAGGCTGGGGCTAAGATGGGTCTTAACCCAGCTGACACCAACGAGCGTCCAGTCCTGCTTCGTTTCTTGAACGAGGCTGCTGATGAACTGTACGCACAATCTGATATGGCTGGGTCATGGATGGAGCAAGCGTTTAAGGTCAATGGTGACCAGACGATTGCTCTACCTCATGACGTAGGCAATATCAGGGCAATGCGTGAATACCAGTCGCTCATTCCTTGGAACATCCAACAGATGCGTCCGAGGTATAATGTTAGCAACTGGAATGATTTTTGGCGTACGTTTCGTCTCAAAGGCAAACAGGCGTTAGAGAAAACTATTGACAATCAATCTGTACTTACGTTCAGTACTACGTCACTAGACTCTACTCCCATCACAATAACGGTAACCGGTAAGACACCGTACGCTACCTCTATTACCGAAACTATCACACTCAACGCGTTGGCGGTTAGTACCACTAACGACTGGATTGAGGTGACTGCTATCAACAAGTCTAATGTTAGTGTTGCTGACATAACTGTCACCGATATTGATGGTACTGTCTTGGCGGTCATTCCGAATAACGAAAAGAACAGCACATACCAGATAGCGGATGTTAGCACTTGTCCTTGGTTGAACAATAGCCAAAGCAAGCAAGACCATTATATGGAGATTCTTTATAAGAAGAAGCTCGCGTATCTGTCTGCTGATGGTGATGAGTTCCCTGCACAAGGTTACGATAACGTCGTAGTCAATAAGATGCTTCAGTTGTGGTTTGAAGAACAGGGTAAGATTGATCTTGCGATGCAGTACGATGCAAAAGCCACACGTTCGCTAGCTCGTAAGCACGAAGAAGAGAACCGCGCTACACAAGACACCGTTGCATTTACTGAGAACACTCACGATAACTTGAATCCTCGTGTTCGCGCTCGTCGTCCTGCTCGTTATGGCGGTTATTCCACAACTCAACGCTATGGAGTAATGTAATGTCTGAATATAATCAACAATCTTTCATCGGTGGGATGAACTTGCTCGTAGATGATACTAGGTTACAACCTAACCAGTATCGTCTAGCGTTTAATTGTCATAATCGTTACGACGTATTAGATCCTGTGTTGACTTCTGTGAAGGACTTGTATGTACCGCAGGGGTTAAAGCAAGAGATGGTTACATTTGGTGATTACTTGATAATCTTTGTAGCTGGTAAAGCGTATTACAGAAGATACGACACACCCACGTGGTCATTGATTCCTGAGTTTTCGATGTCTACTGTTGCTCCTCGTTATTGGACTGCTGCTGTACCTGTGTCGGTTACTAATTATGGCAGGATTAACAAAACTGTACCATATGGTACTTCTAATACACCAATAGGTTCTTCGTTAGCTGGTGTAATATCGACACAATCAATAGCTGGTTCTTTTGCGGGTACTTTGCCAGGATTGTTGGTGCAAGATAACATTAACCAACCACAGTTTATTTACTTGGATACTGCTGGTAATCCTAGATGCCGTATTACACAACGATATAACGAATGGGTTGCTACATATGGTGATGAGTACGGAGAGGATGATTACGGAAGACTGCTAGTTGACAAACGTGAATACGTACCGATTGGTAACGTAATGGCGTGGGTTGATAGTATTCTGTATATCACAGCACAAGACGGAAACTCTATATATCGTTCTGTGTCTGGTCGTCCTCTTGACTTCATGGTCAACGTTGACACAGCTGGACAACCAGGAGGTGACGCTACTACCACAGCGTATACTGTCGGAGTGGGTAATATTAGCTGTCTGTACCCGATGAACGATGGTACTTTGTTTGTGTCTGCTGGTAACTCAAACTTTGTGGTATCAAAGAACATGAGTAACATCGCACCTACGATGTTTGGAGAGTTCTTGTTCATACGCAAATTTCTATTTGAAGCTACGTGTTTGAACGATCGTTGTATCATTGACTCTCTTGGAGATACTAAGTTTATTGACTTGACTGGTGTACGTTCATTTAATGCGGTAGTGCAAGAACATAACGAAGGTCGTAACTCAGTATTTACGTCTACTATTGCAGCTGCGTTTAAGGGTATTATTCAAGATTACGCCGCTGCTATTCTGTATAACAACTTTGAAATGTATGGAGTCAATACTATCTTCGGTCCTGCTATTGCTGTGTTTGATACCATTACCGGAACTTGGACATCATTTGATACTAAACAAACTGGCGGCAAAAAGATTAAACAGTTCGCTAAGATTGAACTTGGCACACAACGTTTGTTTGCTATTACGGAAGATAATCAGTTGTACACGCTGTATGCAGGTCCAACATATGATGAAGCCTCGTTCTTAACTCTTGGTATCTCGGCGGCTGAGTTGTCACAGAATGGTCGTATTGCTAATCCTAAGAACGAAATTAAGATGACGGACTTTCGTGCGATATTGAACCGCATTACTCAGACATCTACCATGTCTGTGCAACCGTTTGTTAATAACAGACTATCGGTAAACTCTCCGATTGTAATCAAGAGTATTAAGTACTCTCCGCCTGATCTTGTATACACAGGCAATATACCAGATTTAAATACGCAACTTACCAACGTATACTATACATTTCCTAATCTGGAACAAGGGTGGAAAGTTGCGTTGATTGTATCGTGGACTGGTGGTGGTTCGTTAACTCAGTTCTCTGCTAACTTAACTGACGTTACACCTATGAACCCGCTCCGTTCGCAGACCTCAGTAACATGAGTAAACCAGTAACACTTGGACAGCTAGTTGAGTATGTCCTAAAGTACCGTAAGGGTAATGCATTCAAAGACCACCTTGAACATCAGATAGCAAGTGGCATAAAACTTGCTTCTGATAGTTGTGTTATGCTGTACTGCTGTCGTGATGATGGTACAGTATGCGGGATAATAACCTGTTTTGAAGACGCAAAGAATAAAGTAATGTATGTCAATGATGCGTTGACTACTGAGAAGTGGGTTTTGCCAAGATTTGTAACATACTTTAAGCATACATATCCTGATTATATATTGGCGGCAAGACGTAAAGATAACCAAGTAGTATACGAAAAAACAGACAAACTTTGTAATAGACTTATGAAAGGTAAAATTTAATATGGGATCAGCAAGATCAGCACTAATGGGTTCTAGCAGCCCAGGAAACGGACAAGCTCCGTATTTAACTAACCCTAATGCTGGGCAGACTTACTACGCGGATGCTCTTGATCCAATGGCTAACTCTCCGTTCACAGCTAAGGATGCAAAAAATCCTAATGCCGCTGCTAAGTATGCTCAGCAAGCTGCTCTTAAGCCTACTAATATTGGGATGACTACTCCCAACTTGTTCAAGCCTTACGAACAATATATGCCCGCAGAATACGCTGGGTCTTCTCCTGTTCAAGATCCTACTGCTATATTACAAGCGTATGCTCAACATATGCCTGATTTTATGGCTGGTTCTAAGTCAATGTATCAGTATAAAACTCCTGAACAAATTAACAATCCTAGCTATGTTGCTCCAAGTTCAAGTAGTGGGTTCTTAGGATCACCGTTTGCTTACGCCATTCCTGGTGTTCAGCAAGTAGCTTTAGGTAAACAATGGTCTGGTAAATAACAAATAATTTATTATGGGCGGAGGAATTTCAACACCTAAACCGGAGTCAATGGCTCAAGTACTGCAATCGTATGCTCAGTACTTGCCAGGACTTGTATCTGCTACCGCTGCACAACAGCCAGGGATTGCACAGAATCAGCTTAATGCTACTCTGGCTACACAGCCGTTGTACAATGCGCTTAACTTGCAACAGGCACAACAATATGCAGAACCACTTGCCCGAGTAGGACAAGATGTAACGCGTAGTAATGCACTTGCTGGTGGTCAAACTCAGCTAGCGCAGATGCGCAATACTGGCGTAGATACTGCGCGTACGGCTGATGCTATTGCTCGTGCTGCTAACCCGAACTACTACAGAGTTCAGGATGCTTCTTCTCGTCAAGCTCAGAATATGCTGAATTCCATTAACTTGGGAGGTCTTAGCCCAGGTGAGGGTAATGCTCTAGAACGCTCCACCAATCAGCAACAAGCTGCTACTGGTAACTTGGGTATCTATAACCCTACGAACACCATCTCTAACGCGATGAACTTTGGTGATCGTTATAACCAGAAAATAGGACAGTTAGGTCAGGCTCTTGGGGCGGCTAATCAAACTGCTACTAGCGCACAGAATACTGGGTTTAACCCCGTGAACTTGGCTATCGGACAACCTAACTCATCTACGATGGGTAACTTTGGTACTGGTACGTTCTCTAACACTAATGCTGGAACTCAGAACGCTTCTGGTCAAAACGCGTTTGGGTTTGGTCAAGGTGTAATGGGTAATATGTCTAGCATGAACAATGCCTTCACAGGAGCCGCTGCTCAACAGTCTGCTGCCAGTACTGCTGCGATGGGTCAAATGGCTAGCGCTGGTGCTAGTGCTGTTTGTTGCTGGATATTCATGGAAGCGTATAAGGGATTGATGCCTAAGTTTGTGCGCTCCTCACGTGACTGGTACTACGTCGCTAAACCTGACATGGCTACTGGATATCGTCGTGTTGCTTACTGGCTTGTTCCTGCTATGCGTCACTCTGCTACTGTGCGTTGGTTGGTGTGGAACCTAATGGTGTCCCCTATCACGCAGTACCTCGGTGCTGTTAACAAGCAGAAAGGCTATAAGCGTACTGCATGGAACAAAGCGGTCACTAGGTTCTGGCTTACTAGCTGGACTAAGCTGGGCAAGGGACATACCGAAGCCGAGTACTTGAAACTGTGGATGGTTAAAATAGCATGAGTGGACTAATCGGAACTTTAATGTCAGGCGGTACCAGCTTAGTAGCTGACAAGATGCAGCAAAAAGCTGAGGACAAATTTAAGAAATCACCAATCGGTAAGATTGCTGATGAAGGTATTGGCGGTTTTTTGGAAGAAAGGTGGAATAAGTCTGGCATTGGTAGTGCTGTTAATGATGTTAAAGATTACTTTAGCTCACCGCCTTCTCCTACTCCGCAGACAATGGGAGACTATAAGGCTGCAGGTGGAATAATGGCGGGTCCTACTGTTCCACCTCCTGCTGATTTTAGTAATGTAAAGTTACAGTACTCTGATCCTAATAGTATGCAGTTACAATCTGCAGGTTCTCCTTTACCAAATTTAACACAGCAAGGTTCTATTGATGCGCTACTCGCTAGCCCAACATGGCAACAAATAATAGCTAAAACTCAACAATAATATGCCAGGATTTTTAACAGATTTAATTAGTGACGTTGGTCACGCAGCGTTCAATCCAGAAAACTATCGTAACAAACCTGTATACGATGCCAACAATAACATCACCGGATTTATTGACTCAGAGGGCAATCCTACTAATAATCCAATGAGCCGTCCTGGGCTCGGTATGCGTATACTGGCTCCTTCTGATACCGCTAATCTTTACAAGTTTAACCAAGACTACGCTGCTGCTCCTGTCAATAGCGCACAGCAGAGGGAGATGGCTACTAAAGCATTTCAGAATGATACTAGTAATACCATGGGTCGCATGGGAACATACGGCGGAGCTACTGGTAATGCTCAACGTGGATTGTATGGTACTGGATTGATGGATCCTAGTAAAATAAAAGCAGGAAATGAATTAGGTGCTGAAGAAGCTATTTCTAATTTTTATAATACTCAAGCTCGCGGTTCTGACTTTGCTAATACTAACGCACTTAACTTTAATAAGTCACTCAACGAACAAGGTGTTCCTGAGGCTGAAGCTACTAGCAAAAAAGCTGCTGCAGAAGCGGCTACTGCACAATCTGGTGCTCAAATTGACGAAGCTAAGTTAGCACAGATTGCTGCACAGTATAAGATGACCCCAGGGATGCAGAGTATTCTTAAAGATACTTTGAAACAGACTGGTGTAAATGCGCTTGCTAATTCTAGGTTAGTTGATGACCCCACTAGCGGACATTTATTCTTGAATACTTATGATCCAGCTACAGGCGCTACAACTAGAACTGATCTTGGACTTAGACCTTCTGCTAGCGTGATGGAAAAAGGTATGGAGGGCGCAACTGATCAAACTTTACAGTTGCCAGGTGGAGGTGCGGTAGTAATACCTCGTTCAACGACTGTTGGTGGTACTCCTCGCAATGATGCGGAAGCCGCTAAAAAAGCTGCTGCCGATAAAGAAGCTGCTGATAAAAAAGCTGCTGATAAGGCTGCTGCTGCTAGAAAACTTGTGACAACGTTGCCGTCAACTGCTGGTGAATCTTTGTTTGGGAAAAATAATAATCCAGTAGCTAGTGCAATTAACACAGCATCACCCGTTCTACGTAAACTTTTTGCTAAATATCCAGGAGATTTACAGGGCGCTATTAACGCTAGACAATACTCTCAAAACTATCGTCCTTATTAAGTATGCCAACACAACGCGAACTTACACAAGAAGAATTAAATCATCTATCCTCGCAGGGGGTAGATATTTCTAATTTACAAGGCGTTCCTGTTACTGTCGAATCACCAGAGGAAGTTGCTGCTCGTCAGCCTAATACTTCTGCCCTTGCTGCTGGTGCACGTGCTGGGTTAGCTGGTGCTTTACCAGCTTTAGCTGGTGGTTTTGCTGGTGGTGCTGCTACTGGTGCGTTAGAAGGTCTTGGTGCAGGTCCGTTTGGCGCCGCTGCTGGTGGTATTATTGGCGGTATTGGTGGTGCTATCACCGCTGGTTTGGCTCAAAATGCGTTGATGCCAGACACGTGGAAACAGAAGATGGCTCAAGACCAACAGGAACATCCGTGGGCTACTACTGCTGGCTCACTTTCTACTATGGCTCTTGGCGGCTTTCGTCCTTCTGCGGACATCCTTAAAGCTGCGCGTGCTCCTATCTCTAAGTTAACTCTTGGAGAAGTGTCTGCTGCTGAAAAAGAAGCACTCAAAAACGTATCACTTGGTGCGGGTATTGGTGCAGGTACTGGCGTTGCGTCTGAATTGTTGACTGGCAATGAAATAACTCCTGGAAGTGTAGCAGAAGCTGCTGGTACTGGCGCGGTGTTTAATCGTCCTTGGGCGCTTGGTCATGCGATGGGATTTGCTCCTCATGTTGGAGAGCCTACCGCTGCTGATTTTGCTACGTTGTTGAATAAAAACAAAAAGAATATTGTTAGTAACGAACAGGAAAAGAAGGCTCCTGCTGCTCCTTCAATGAGTCCTGAAGAAGCTGCTAAAAGGAAGCGTGAATTTGAGTTGGCTTATGAAGAAAACAAAATGCTTGACATGGTCGAAGCTCAGAAAAGATCTGAAGCTGCCGACAAAGCTGTTGATGTTGCTAAGACTGCACAAGACCTGCAAGCTGGTACTTTGCAGGCTGACATTGGTCAAATGCAGCCTAATGTTCCCTTTGGTAAGAAGCAAGGTTCTACCAGAATTCCGTTCAAACAGCAAGCCGTAAGACCTCCTGAAAGCGCGGAAGACTTTCAGCAACGTTTAGAGGAATGGAAAGCTGCTGGTAGTATTCCAGAAGAACGTCCTCGTTATGAGACTGCCGAAGAAGCGGCTGTTCCGGAAACTAAGCTAGAAACTCCTGCTCAAGACGTAGATACTTTCTTGGGCTCTAAGTCTCGTGTTGAGATGGCTGAGTTGCTGAGTCAACTGGATGCAGAAAACACCCTAACTCCTCAGCTTTACAAATACATTAGCGAGAAGTTTTTGAAGCCTAAAGGATGGGATGTCAGTATTGCCAAAGACCTCAAAGCTCTTGGAGAGTTTAGCCCTTCAAAGCAGACTATCAAAGCGCGCGGAACTGTGGCTTACGACGAAAAAGGAAAGCCTATAGTTGAAGGCGGCGCTCCTGCTGCTCTTGATACGTTGCCACATGAAGGTGCTCATGGTTTGTGGGATAGACTTACTGCTGACCAAAAAGCGTTGTATGCTCGTCTTGCCGCTCCTGACATTGCAAAGCAGAACGAAGCTCGTGCTAAACAAAATGCTATCAACGAAGAGAAGAATAAGACCCTTCCTCCTGATAAACAGCTGCCCATCTATGACTTGTATGAACCTGCAAGTTTCATGGATAAGAACGGCAATCTAGTACATGATCCTTTGGCGGGCATTGAAGAACACTTTGCATCAGAATCAGGACGTCGTATTGTTAACCGTATATTGACTGAGAATCCTACATGGGGTAGGTGGTGGAAAGATATCAAAGCTGGTGCTAAAGTTAAGTACGGTAAAGAACCCAGCCTTAACGACTTCTATCGTCAACAAGCTGCCATCCTGACATCAGGCGGTGGTAAGGGAATTGGTACTGTTAACGTGCAGGGAGGTACTGTTGAAAGACAGATGAGCGAAGCTGAGGGACGTATTCCTCTGCGTGAGATGACTGCTGAGCAACGTAGAGAATATTACAGGAATGTTCCTTCTGCATATAAATCTCAGAAATCTCCTGAGATGTTAGCTATCTTGGAAGAACAACGTAAGAGGGATCTTGCTCGTCAACAGGTACAAAACCCCGGTGTTGAGATGTCTCCTGCGCGTAGAGAACAGATCTTGAATGAAGTGTCAGAACTTCATAACGCTGTTGAAAGCGCAGTCAGCAAGTCAACCAAAGCTAAGTTAAATAGCAGAATTAAACTGCTAGAGTCACGGCTTGGTACGCAGCCTTTGTCGCAGGAACAGATTGAGCTACCTGAGTTTAGACAATCTGGTGCTCATCCTGCTGCTAGAGATTTGACTGCAAGACAGTTGAACGAACAGGTATCTCCTGAAAAATCAGAAGTACCTACTCGTACTCCGTATACTACTCCTGTTACCGGTGATGTTGTTGTCACAGACCCAGAGACTGGAGAAAAGACATTGCAGAGAAACGTCATCAAAACCACAGCAGGAGAGATAGTTCCTGACGAAAATGCTATCATTGAGAAAGCTGTCAGGTCACGTTATGGCAAGTTGATGGGTGGTAACTTAGGTAATCCTGGCGTTATTGCGTCAGAACGCGTCAAAGCTGCTGGCAGAACTCCCGCTCCTACACAAGCTCGTATTCCTGCTAACAGTTTGGTCGCTCCTAAGATCATGTTTGGTGATGAGATAGCAGATGCTATTGCCTATACCAAAGGTGAAATGGCAAAGCGCGGTCTATTGCCAGGAGAAACTCGTGAACAAGCTATCTTTAATACTGCTGCTAACTTAGCACATGAACACTTCAATATGGTGTCTCAGTCTGAGAAGGGTGGCGTAGGTAAAGCTGCGAAGACTTCTGAAGAAAAAGAAGCTGACTTGATATTCAACAACCCTGAGTCTACTGCTGCACAGAAGGCTGAGGCTGAAGCTATCATCAAGGCGGGGCGTGAACGTCGTGGTGCTGTGTCTAGAACATCACTTGAAAAACCTACTGGCGGTGAAGGAGATAAAACTCTTGGTGACTTTATTCCTGCTACTACTGACGCCGCTAAACCTACTCCTGAACAACTTGCCAGCCAAGAAACTAGTGTTCCTGCGGAAAATGCTGAAGGCACTAAAGCCTCTGCAAGTGAGTCTGAGTTAAATACCACTCCATTGGAATTGATTGAGCGTATTGAAGGTACGCCCATGAAAGATACCGCTAAGGGCAAACGTGTAATTGCTTACTTGGAAAGTTTGCAAGAAAATGAGCCTATTGACGCGTTTGAAGTGATGGAGAAGTTTGGTCTGGTTAAGAAAGAACAGACTAAGGAAGAAGCTGCGTTGATGCATGATATGCATAGTATGTCACTTGGTGATAAACTTGTGCGTGAAATGTCAGAATGGCGTATTCATCAGCCTAGGATCAGCCATAGTCCAGAAGGAATGAAAAAAGTTGGAGCAGCATCCGCTCGCGGTGTTTATGTTAGTGAGGAAGGTAAAGGATACACTAGCGAAATAAACGATAATGATACAGCTACTCATGAAACTGTTCATGCATTCTTTGACAACCACCGTATTCCCTTTAATTTATTGGTTAAAAGTAGCGGAGTTACTTCTGCTGATTTAACCCAGATGGCTAATGTACTAGATCTTAGTGGTTATCCGCATCATTATAGGAATCTTATTACGTTAGCTGACAAAGCTAGGAAGACTGGTTATGGTAAAGACGAAGCCATTCCTAAACAGTACCTGACCGATGAATGGACACACGCTGTAGGTAAAGCTACCGAAGAATACTTGGCTCAAATTACTGATCCTCTAAATCAGAACTCTTTTCCTCGAACAGGTGTTAACCGCATCATGGGTGATAAGTTCTTGGAAGCGTTTGATAATGTATTCCATGGTGAAGGTGCTGGACGTGCTAAGTCTGTTAAGGGCAAAGCTGAGTACTATCAGACAGAAGAAGAAGGTGCATTGCCTGAGGGTAAGTATACGTCATCTCTTGCCTCTGGACGTTTGCTGGAAGACCGCGCTAGGTTTGCTAACAATCCTAATGCTAAGTTCATGTCTAAACAATCGTTCATTGCTCGCATGAATAAAAACGTGCCTGATGACGAAATGAAAGCACTTAATGACGCTGGGTTTGACAAGTGGCTTGCAAGCAAACATGAGACCATTAACCTAGATGAAGCTCAGCAATGGATCAAAGACAACGGCACTGCTATTGATAAGCATGCCTATGGCTTGACTAATCCTAGCAAAGCTGAAAAAGAACATGATCGTTTAAGTCACGAATGGTTTGATAATTTATCCCATGAAATGAACCAAAGATGGTATGAAGTGCAGAACCTATTTAATGCTGATGATGATGCTGATCAAATAAACGTAGATGAGTTTCTGAAAAAATTGCAGGAACGTAAATCTTGGCAAGGCAAAAGTAAAGACTTACAACAAGCTCGTAAATTCATAGAGTCTTATAAGGAGTTTCGAAAGGAGTTTCGAAATGAAGTAGAGCCAAAAGCTAAGTCAATTTATACTAAGATTTCTGCATTTCCTACAGAATCAGGTATGCCAAGATGGACTACTTCCAAGTTGCCTGAGAATCTGCAACGTGTTGATTTGGTATTGAGAGGCGATAAACCTATCTTTCTTAAGAACTCAGGTCATGAACATTTTGACAACACAATTGGATGGGTAACTTTGCAATATAAGACTGGGCCTAATGGCGAAAAAATTGCAATGGTTGGAGAAGCTCAAAGTGATCCTGCTCAGAGAATCCAACGTGCTGCTAAAGAGATAGATAATTACATAATAGTAAAAACAGAATATGGGTTTAAAATAAAATCTAAGAAATCAAGAGAAAATGATTTTGTAGATGTATACAAAACAAAAGAAGATGCTCTCGCTGCTTTAAATGGTATATTTAAAGGCGCACACCATGTAGTAGAGCATCCTGTTCTAAATCATTATAATCGTTTATTGGTAAAAGCGGCTATTGAACAAGCACGTAAAGAAGGTGCTACTCATATTGCTATTGCTGATGCTGAGACTGTAATGATGTCAGAATATCATGACCGTCGTTTGGCAACTATCTATCCTGATGGGCGTGATCCAGAAGGAGGTTTGATCGGTAAAGAGTTAGAAAACACTCCTGCTTCAGGAGATACTATTCAAAACTTTACAGATCGTATGTCTGATAAATATGGTATAAAGTTTTACAGCAATGAGAGTGGTATAAAAGATGGTTTTCAGTACTTTGTTGGAGGTAAAGTGGATCCAGCTACTAGAGTCACTGATGAATATTTTCTGTTCAAAGTAAAGGTAGTAGAGAAAATAAAGCAAGAAGGCGGTATGCGTACTAATTACGATACTGTGTTGCCCAACATTGCGGAAAATCTGACTGGCAGTAAAGGCCAACGCATGAGTCTTGGTAAACATAAAAACGCGTATACTGATTCTCAATATGTTGCTCCTAAACTTCGCAATAATTTAGTATTCAAGAATCCAGACGGCACACCTAAAACTGACGTAACCGCCAGGGTTTATCCGTTAGATAAAGTGTCCGCTCGTCTTGAGCAGGAACCGTTCACTACCTACGGCAAATACCAGACAGAAGAAGAAGGTGCGCTTCCAGAGAATACATTCTCTAAAGAAGACAAGAAGTTCACGCTTGCTCGCGCTTTGTTGACAGAAGCTCAACTTGATAAAGCACGTAGACTTTCTGGCGCCAATGGTAAGCCAGTTGCTGATGCTATTCAAGCGTTCTTCCCGTTGCGTGAACAGTACTTTGGTAAGTACGCAGCGAAGCCGCTAGACATTCTGGACAAGATGTCAATGGTAGACCGCAAGTCTGTGGCTAACGTGATGTACCGCGAAGACTTGGATGGCAAATCTTACAGGAATAAGCTGCCAGAAGGTGTGCAACGCGTAGCGTACGATGCTATTCGTGAAGCCCTTAACTTGAAGCAAAACGACCTCATCGCTTCAGGGCGGACTATCCGTGTAATGAACAGCGAAGGCAAGATTGAGAAACGTAATCCAATCTTGAACCCTACGTATATGCCTTCTATCCCTCGTTCTGAGGTTGTCGAAGCATTGGTTGAGAAGACTGGTAATTACAAGAAGTATCAGAAGATGCTAGTTGACCATTGGGTCAAGGGTGGAGATTCACCTGCTGCTGCTCATGCTAAACTGAAGGCGTTCTCTACTATCGGTGACATCAAGTACAACAACCGTGCTAGGTTTGCTGCTATGCGTTTGGCTGAAGGTATGGGATTACCTGCTGAACTGCGTATCACAGACCCTGCCAAGATGTTACAACGTTACTTCCAACGTGTTGCGCTGGATAAAGCATGGACTGAAGCTGTCGAAAGCAACAAGGAAGTGATGAAAGCGTTGGACTTGAAAAACGAGAACAACGTCTATCATCCGTTTGAGAAGATTATCGACGAAGTACAGGGTCAACCTTTCGACAAGGAAGACAACACAATCAAAGGATTGAATCGTGTGTTCACTAGCGCAATGCTTGGACCGTTGACTAACGTCCATATCGCGCTGTCCACTCTGTTTAACCCTATGCAGTTTGTGAAGGGTACTGAACTAGCTTCTGTATACACGTCTGCGCTTACGAAGCTTTCACAAGCTCGTCAAGACACGCTCAGGAACGGGTACAAAACTGGCGACTACAACACTATCAAAGACATAACTGACGCAGATAACACTTTCGTGCAGAAGCTGTCAGCTATATCTTCACTTGTTGGTAAAGTCAACGGACGTCAATGGACTGACTCTACATCCAAGACAATGGCACAGGCATTGGCTAATGAGATAGTTCCTTTGCGTCTTGCTAGCGCACGTCGTGGGGATAGCTATTCACAGAACTTAATCAAGCAGTTGGATCCGTACTGGACTGCTGATAAAAAGTATACTCCTGACCAGATGTCAAAGCTGGCTAGTACGCTCGGTGGATTCATTCACGGTGCACATGACTCTCGTACTCTGCCGGGATGGATGATTAAGGATAGTGCTATTAAACCGTTCTTCTCGCTGATGTCTTGGTCTGTTGCTCAGACTAACCAATGGTCAAAGCACGTGTGGGAACCGGCTATGAAGGGTAACTTAGAACCCTTGTTGATGTCTACGCTTGGTGCTGTTATTGGTGGTTATGCCATTCAACAGTTGCGTCAAGCTATCACCGACAAGAAGACTGCTATTCCTTCCATAACAGAGATAGCCAATTCGAGCAGAGGTTTAGAAGGCAACATTCCGTTGCTTGCCTATAACTTCATGCAGATGGCATCCTTTACTGGCTATGCGGGTATTGGTACTGCACTCGGTAAGGACATCTTTGACTTGGGTTACAAGAACATTCCTCAGGGTTCTACCTTCCCTCTGGATGAAGCTGTGACTAACTTGTCTAAGACTGCTGTTCATGGTGTTGGTGCATGGATTCAGAATCCTACTATCGAAAACTTCTTTGACATCATGCCGCAGATGATGTTGGATATTGTCAAAGACAACTATCAGACTGGACGTATTGCATTGAACTGGGCTTCTGAAACTGGTGTTGCACCACAGAAGGAAGTTCATCAATTCAAGACATCAAAACAGACCAGCAATTTACGCCGTTGGAAAATGGCGGAAGGTACACCGTATACGGAACAGATGGTTGGTGAATCTAATCCGTACTACAACTTGCAAACTGCACGTTACAAGGAAACTCAGAATATCCGCGAAGCTGTTCCTCAAATCCCTGCGCTTATTGCAAGGGCTAGAGAGATAGCTAAAGGTAATCCTGAAGTATTCCGTCAACAACTACAATCAATCAAACAAAATAGTTATCAGACTATGCCTTCTCCTGAAAGTATGCCTCTGTCATTTGCTAGGTACTACCGGTACTTGATAGCCACTCAGGGTCAAGAAGCAGCACAGCGTGTGCTGAAAGACTACATGAAACAGAACGCACTCAATAAGGCTAAGTCTGCGATGATACCAAAGATATGAACAAATGGACAATCAAAGAACTTAGCAGACAAGTTCATGTAATAGAGTGGAACGTGGATAAGACAAGCGAGGAGTGTACTGTACTCCTCATGTCTGATGAACATTGGGACAATAAAGAATGTGATAGAGACCTACTGCGTAGGCATCACGAAGAAGCGGTAAAGAAGGGTGCGCCTATCCTAAAGTTTGGGGATACGTTCTGTGCGATGCAAGGTAAATGGGACAAACGCGCTGACATGAATCAGTTGCGCCCTGAACATCACACGAACAAATACTTGGACTCGTTGGTCAATACAGCTACCGAATGGTATAAACCATACAAAGATAACATTGCGCTAATCACCCCAGGAAATCATGAACAGTCGATACTCGATAGACATGAGACTGACTTGATTGACAGACTCACGTCCCACTTGGGTACAGCAAAGGGTGACTATTGGGGATATGTGCTGCTACGTATAAAATCAAAAGAAAGAATCCAGACTCACGTACTGCATTATCATCATGGGTATGGCGGTGGTGGTGAAGTAACGCGTGGTATGATCGACAATAACAGAACTCGTGGACAGTACGATGCTGACCTATTCTACTCTGGTCACATTCACAGAAGGAACTACGACGAGAACGTAATGACTACTGTCACTCCAAAGGGTAGGCTTACACAGCGTACCCAAAGGTTCCTGCGCGGCTCAGCCTACAAGAATGAAACTCGTGGCTGGCACGCGTCAGGAGGTAGGGCGGGAAGACCACTCGGAGGATGGTGGGTTACTATCAGGGATAAGAACGTCAACAGAGAAGAAGGTCACCAACTGCTAGTGACCTGTACTCCTGCTACTTAACGGTGTAATACATCTTAGTTTCGTTAGTGTGTTCGTCAACTTCTTGAGTCGCTGTGACCTGACCCGTTGTTTGCAGCGTCTCAAGAATCTCCTCTAACTCAGTTTTGCGGACAGAGCCATTGAACTCTACTAGTAAGTCTACGAATGTCTTCTTGCCAGCCTGTTGCAGATAGCCGCACATCTTTCTACTAGTATCTGCCAACGGGTTCTTCCCATCCAGCGTCAACGCTAGGTGCATCGTACGTTCTTCCGTAGCCAAGAAGTCCATCGCACGTTGGAACGTAGCCTTCGGAATGAACAAGTCCAACGACTCACCGAAGTGCATCGCCATCGCTATCTTCATAACGTGGATGTTCTTACGTGCATAGTACGCCTCTAGCTTCAGGGACTTAGACGCACGCTTGTCAGGTCTAGCTTCATACTCAGCCCACCAATCTTGCAGCCAGTTCCACGTCTCATCGTCTATCTTAACTTGCCCGTAAATACGTGTAAGTTTGACAACGTGTTCAGCAACTTCCTTACGATGTTGCTTTTGTAGCTCACTAAGTTCTGGTAGAAAGAAGACGGATTTTCTATTCTTATTAGCAAAGACGTAGAACGTCCGTGATGAGTAACCTTGACTAAGGAGTTTGTCATCGAAAGTATCCTGCATAAAGTCAGGGTTTGTTGCTCCGAGAAAGTTGAGACAAAGTCTACGTATTCTGTCGCGTCCAGCTGTCTTGGTTTGGTATTCATAATTCTCACCACAGTCATATGCTTGGATAAGGAAGTTAACTAACGACTCTGTATTCTTACGGAACAACGAAGCTATCTCTTCTAGACAGAAACACAACGACGAATGGGAATAGATACGCATGACGTTCTTACCCTGCAATGCGTTGTACTCTGAGTAATTGATACGACGGATACAACGACCCATCGACTGAACCAAAGCCTCATACGTCACAGCATCTGCCGCGATGGGAATTAAGTCAGGCTTATCAGGTGATGATGCCTTGTCTTTACCTACCATCATCTCATCTTGGGCTGCTTTCAAATCAGCGGCAGCCATCGAGTCAACTATCATCTGCTCCTCAGATGAACCACCAGCTGTGGGTTTGACATCTTCTAGTTTGTGTAGCTTCAGGATGTCAGACACAGAGCGGATAACCTGACCCTTACCGATACCAGGTTTGCCAACTAACGTGACGTACATATTAGGATAGCATCGACGATGGTCAGGAGGACACCATACCCTACGCTGAAGCGAAGCTGCTACTGTATATAACCAACCCCATTCTATATAGTTTTGTGGGGATGCTAAGCCATCGGTATACGATAGCCATTTCTCGTGGTTTGTCATAGTTTAATTTCTTTAAGACCTTGCGGGTTTTTATGCTCTTTGAAAGGACGCCAGTTGAAACCAACTTGGGCTTCCGATTTCATTCTAAATTTCACGTCATCAACTGGGGACGTAAATTCCTGTTCCATAAACTCTTTCGCTTTTATGGCACACTCTTTTACCTCCTCGATGGGACATTGAATTAGATACGAATCATGAGTATTAGCAAGCAAATCCCATGCCAGTTTGTTTTGTTCTATATACTGCTGTAAAGCTGTGTATGCGATACTTGTTATCTCACCTACTGTTGATTGTGGAACCCAAGCATAGAGTTCCTTCCAGTCTGTCTCGTTGATCTGGTACTTGGTTATCGTGTACGGGTGACCATGCAGATTGTAAAGCATCTTGCTCTTCTCGACTTGCTTCTGCACAGAACGATGCCAGTTCTCTATCTCTGGAAACAACGAGTGATACGTAGAGATGAACCGCTCTGAGTCTTCTTTGGTAATCACAATCTTACCACCTGACTTCTCGAGGATGTTCATACGAAATGTCGGAGGGGCAATCCCGTAATTGGATGAGTGACACGTCTGCTTTGCCAGATAGTAGTAACGCTCATCTAACGCCCAGTTGTCAGAGTCCTTGATCAAGAGGTCTAGGTCTTTCCAATACGCGTTCTTCTTGAGTTCAGGGATAGGACAACTAACGATGTCCTTAATCCAGAAGTCCTCAGACGAACGACGCATCTTCTTTTCCCAGATGTCAGCGAACAACATCAACGCCACGTACACGTGAGGTTTGACATTGTTCTCGAACAGCGTACGGAACTTACCCTTGTCTCCGATGTACGCTACGATGAGAGCTTCCGCACCTGACTGGTCAACCTGACAGAATATCTTACCCTCATCAGGTACATATATCTGACGCATAGACTTCTCGATGTTCTGAAGATTACCGCCCCACTTGCCAAGTATCTTGGTAGAGGAGAGGCGGAATGTCTTAGTTCCCGCTATCTTGTAAGTGCAGCTGTTCCTCATTTGTGAGTTCTAGTATTGATTGTTTGCCGTGTGTTCCGTCGTCCATTATCCAAGGTGTAAACTTAAACGTGCCATACTCTTTGGACACTTCGCGGTATGCTAGTGTCAACTGGATGACTGGGTTGTCATGCTTCAACGCCAGCTTGAACATAGCCTTCTTCGCAAGGGAAGGTTCCTGTGTCTTTATACTACGAGCCACGACTGGATACCCTAACGCTTCGTGGAAGTACTTGCAGCATTGCTTGTTCGAACCAGCAAACATCTTCTTACCCTTGGCTCCTGACTGAACTTCAGATAAACCAGAAGGTCCGATGAACCACTTGATAATACGATCGTATTGCATCATCAGTCGGTCATTCTCTTTGGCGGCTTTCCTTACCATCTCTGCGTCGGTTTTGATACCGACGAGAGTAGTAGTAAGATAAGGCCTAATACTATCCATAGCCACGGAGATTGAATGGCTGAGTCCAGGTATTGACTTAGCATACTTAGTGATGGCTTGGTGTATCAGGAACATAGTGTATACGTCCTTGCCACAATAGCGTAGACGATCCATCATCTGAGCCTGAGTCATGTACCCATCTGAGTCTTCACCTTTGTGGAACTTCTCCCACGTCCAATACGATACACAGTGTCCCAGAGACTTTTCAATATCAGGAAAACACCGATGCATAGCAAGCATTGTATCATAGCAATTAACAACAGGGATGCTATACTTAGAAGCAAGCACGAAGAAATCAAACGCTGCCCCATTATGAGCAAGTACTGTATTGTCGCGCACGGCAACCGCCAGAGCACGCATGATATGATGTACACTACTGTATGCCCACTTGTAGTGATAGTCGAGTATAGGTACCGAGTATACCACTTTCCCATCAAACGAGAAAGCAAAGCATTGCAAGTTCTGTTCTTCATAGTCTGTCTCTATATCGAAATATAATACTTGATTCTTTGTTGAAAGGAGGACTTGGATAACCTCGTCGGACGACGGGTAGATCCTATAATTGGGTTGCGGAAACTCAGGGGTAGGAACCTTGCCACCGTTGTGGATAATGGCTTTAGCTTTACTCGTATCTGCTCGTAGCCAGAACGCATAATTACCCCGTTTAGTTGCTCCATGACGTTTGACTGAATCGTATGATTCTGTATCGTCATCGCCATCTCCGTCGACCATGTAATCTTTGGACTGTGGATTAAGTTGTTGTTCATATGCTCTACTATCTGCTGCATCTTGCGGGAAGAAAGATGGTATGTGTGGTATGTTGTTAACGATGAATACGCTGCCGCGCATTTCACCTAAAGAATTGTTGCGGGTTTCGGGTAACCAACTACGCATCGCACCCTCACCAAGAAGGAGGACACACTTGGTATCTGGTAACAAAGGCGACTTATCGTCTGACACCCTTATGTCACATTGCATGACATTGAAATCAGGGCGGAGACAATGGTCGTTGAACACGTGTCCCCCTGTCGCCGATAACAGGGAGACACGGTCAAAACGACTGGGGTTAGACAGTACTACTGTTAACCCACAGTACTTAAGTTTTGGTTTATTCCTTAACATCTTCGAGTGTGAACTTAACCTCCACATCAAACTCACTACTAATGTCAATCGTCTCGATGTTCATCTCCTTACCTTCAGGTGCTGGGAACATCTTGCGAATGTCAGCTTCTTGAATAACGATTACGTACTTATGTTTCATTTATATTAAAAGTGGCAGACTTTAACCGGTCTGCCAGCGGGGTTTAGTTTACTTACTCCGCAACGCCGAAGATCTCTCCGACCTTCGGGAAGTAGTTCACAAGAGCCTTGCCAGTCACAGGGTTCTTGAGGACATCGCCCATCTGTTTGTTCTTGATCTGTTCAGCAGTAGGCTGCTTGCGCTGTTCACGAACTTCGGGTTCGAGCAGAGCATACACACGCTTACCTTTGAACGCATCCACGTCAGGGTTCTCCGGATTGAATGTGGAGAAGTCCAGACCATACGCCTTGTACAGTTTCTCCAAACGCTGAGCGATAGACTTGGTCTTCTCGGCATCGAGGTTACCATGTTCATCAATCGACTGCGTGACATAATAGGTGGTGAGTTCAACACCAGCAACGGTGTATTCATCACCATCAATCATGACAGTATCCGGAGCAGAGATTTCTGACTTCAGAGTAATCATCGGCTTACCGGATGACTTAGACGGACCGAACGTAGCATCCTTAACCGTGATGATGTAGTTCGAATCCTTGGGGAACTGTACTTTGGATGTCCATTTAGTTGCCATATGTTTGTAATGGTAGTAGGATACCAGCCTATTTGTTAGTACTCAGGTAAGGACTGAGCGGCCTTTACTTCCTGCGATACTTCGAGAAGACCCCGAAGCTAGCTGGAATAAATTTAGGGAAGTTGATTAGCGACGAACACTTGCCGTCGAACACAGAGTCACCTTCAGTTTGCCAGTAGTACATAGTGTTACGAGGGAACGTAGCACACCACTTGGCGTATTCATCCTTGGTCATTCCGAAGTCTTTGAGCTTCGTCTCTGGAACTTCAACAGTAGGTTTGTCAGCCACGTGCGACCTGAACCAATCGGTGAAATGAGAAACCAACTCATCTCCAAACTGTCCTGTAAGGAGCGGTCGAACTTTGCCAGCATACGTTCCATCTTTTTCTTTCTTGTCTGCCTCATGCGCGATGAAGACGACGTGACACTTGATGTACTTGAAGTACTCGATGAACTCCGAAAGGAAGACTTTCTTGAGGTTCCACTCCGCGAAGTCGTCAACCTTGCCTTGCTTGGTGTAGACTTGATTGACTGTGTACCATTTGTGATATGCATTTTGTATTCCGGTTAGACCATCTACGATTAATGTTTGATCGGGTTCTAGTTTCTTGCCTTCTTTGTCTATCCACATATGAAGCACGTCCTTCAAATCTGTGGGTAAATATGGTGTCTTGATTGTCTTGCAGTACTCCGAGGAGTAGAACGGGATTTCGTGTACATCAGGACGTCCTACATGTGCGCCTAAGCCACGGTCTAGGTTTAGTACTAACGGGTTAGGAAATGTAAGGGCTGCCCATGTCTTTCCTGTGCCGGGGTATCCTTGAATACCTAGGCGGATTTGCGGGATGTCTTTGATGCTCGATAGGTTATTGCTGTTTGGTGGGATGTACATATGTTTCTTGATCTTGTTCTGCGAACTTTAAGTATGCTGCTACATCAACGTAGTTATCAGCATGATACACACGCGCAGACCGTTGTATCTTAAATTGTGCCATCATTAACTCTACAAGGAACGCAGGTAGAGGATAGGGTAAAGAGATACCATAGTGTTGTTGGATAAGTCCAGTCCATCCTAGTCCTATGTTATCGTGTGAATGTTTGGGCGGTCCATATATCTTACCACGTTCCTCAATGGTAGTGTCTACGATGTTAGTCTTTCCGGTGGAGCGGGTCATAGTGTCGTTGAGAGAAGTCACGTTGTAGAATTAGGTTTGCAATCTTGTCATTGTCAGCAGAGCAAGCATGATAGAACGAACACTTCCCGAACTTCTGTTCGCACATACCATTGATGATGCCGAGCTTGGGAAACGTATCAGCTTTGATATACCCAGACAGAGACTTGATGTTGTGTATCAGACCAGCTTCGAACTGATCCATATCCTTGTACTGAAAGACTTCAGACCGGATGATCACGTTGTCTATCGACTTTGGCTTAAGAAAAATCCCGTCAATAAAACAACCGATAGTGCTATTGCCAATGGTTCCGAGTAGGGACTCAGGATGCTTCCTGCCCATAACAATAAGAGCAAGGCGATAAAACCTGAGCTGAGGAGACATACGATACGAACTAAGATATTTAGCGGGGTCATAATTAGATGTAGTTTTCCAGTCACCGATAGCATACATACCACCCTTGAACTTACCAATCTTATCTATCGTACCACACAGAGATACCTCGATGGTATCATCCTCGTAGTATGGGATAGAGAAGGTAACTTCTGTGGCGGGTTTACCATTAGGAAGAACCATCAACTCGAACTGCTCATCCTTCTGGAGTATGTAGTTATGCCACACATCGAAGCAAGTATTCAGGAGATGCTTCTCGTCTGACATATGAACTGACTTGCGGTCATCAACCTTAGGCACACGGAACTCAAGCAACGCTGCATCCTTGGCAGCACCTAAGTCTTGAGTCTCGTACATCACGTCGATGAACTTGTGCACAGCCTGACCATACACAATCTTGCACGACACATGAGTGTCATGATACCCGTCGATGATGGAACGCTTCCATGCTAGAGGACACACGGAATGTTTGAGGGACGATGCGTTAATGTATATTTGTTGTTTCATTTCTTTTTCTTTTTCATGAACGACAGGTCAATGTCAATACCCATCTTCGCTAACTGTGCTAACTTAGCCTGACGTTCGAGATTGATAGGAGCCACAGCAGTAGACTTCGGACGCGGAGCTAACTCAGGACGTGTTACATTCAAGTACTTCTGAAAGTGTAGCAAGAGTGTAGCATCATCCATCGACTCCAACTTTGTAGCATCACAGTCCAGTAGTTCTTCTAGTGTCATGCTGTCTTGATGATCTTGATTTCTTGTGCGGTTACCGATGACATCACGTTGTCAATACCAAGCAGCGAGTTCTTCAGGTCAATCAGTTGCTCAGTAGTCAGACACAACTTCTCTAGATGCAGCGGCTTGTCCTCAGGAGTAGCGTTCTCTAGGAAGTCATCTACCTTCTGCTTCCATGCAGGGATATCAGACTTTGCACCAACCGCAACAGCTGTGAACGTACCGATAGACGAGTTACGAAACTCAGGACGGAACGACATCCTAACTCCTAACCCACGTTCCCGAGTAATGGCGGTCATCTCATTCCACTTGGAGTATGTCTTCTGGTCATCATCCATGTAGTCTAGGAGATAACGGAGAGACTGATTGACACGGAGGTATAGCGTTTCCTTTGAGTGATGAGGGAAGTTATCATAACGGAAGACACGATCTTGACGATCAAGTAACATCTTGTCAACCTCATCCTTGAACCCTAGTGCATAGAACTCCTTGTAGTATGGAGCATTAGACCGACGGCTCCAACCTACTGGCTTCTTCCGCACTACCAAATCAACCATAGCTTTGGCAGTAGCTGGGTTGTGAAAGAACTCTTTGACCGCGTTTGTTGTTTCTTGTTGAGACATAAATTATACATCGTGCACTAGTTTAGATTTAACCAACCCCTAACTAGAAGCACGGTTTGAAACTATAGGCTTGGTGTCACGTTACTGTCCACTACACCTGAAGTCACCTCAATGTTTATACTCCTAGAGATTGCAGAGTATACTGCCCACTACTAACAGTCGTTTTTCCGGAGAAGCGTCTCTGCTTTCGTTAGACAGCTTATTCACGTAGGTGATTCCTCCTGAACCATCCGAACCTACGGAAATTATAGAACTATATAAGCAAGAATCATGCCAACTTCTGGATTTATATAGTGTTATATCAACTCAAGTATAACTCAACCTACCTAACACAGCCCATCGCTTAATGTATTGCTGAATAGAACGGACATTCAACGACACGTTGACATCATACCTAGTCTTGCCAGACTCTTCTAACGCAGCCCACCACTCCTTGCCACCCTTGATTGATGCAGCGATGAGTGGGATGTCATTGACCCTGTCTTCGAGGGGCTTGATGTGTAGCTCGAAGGTAGAGATACGAGCGAACAAGTCTTGACGGAACTCTCCATCCTCTACCATCTTACGGATGTCACGATGAGTAGCGCATACAAACTTGCAACGAATCTCCTCCTCTACATTGCTGCCTACCTTACGGATGACCCTGTCTTGTAGAGCACGAAGTAGCTTGGCTTGCACACTAATGGGAAGTTCACCGATTTCATCTAAGAATAACACACCATCTTTTGCGGCTGCTAACAGTCCTTGCTTCTGACTGTCAGCACCTGTGAATGAACCACGTGCATGACCGAACAACTCTGACTCCATCAATGCCTCTGGTAAACCAGCACAGTTGATTGCAATGAACGGAGCATTGCGGTCACCGATCATAGACCTAGCAATGATCTCCTTGCCTGTGCCTGTCTGACCTGTGATGAGTACCTCGTCGTCACACTTGGCTAGCTTCTTAATCTCTTCCTTCATTGCTAGACAATCCTCATCCTCGGTGATGAACTTCTTGAGCCACAACTCTGTGCCCTCGAGTGCATCCATGAGCATACCATTCTCTACCTTGAACTTCAGATCATGGTGTTGGATTAACTGTACGACTACATCACCAAGTCCATTGGCTAGTAACTCTCGTAACTTGTCCTCTGAAGGAGGAGCGGGTTTCTCTTGTTTGGGTTTGGGTGCTAGTGTTCCTAAGGGTATTGCCATAATTATTTCCACACGTACGGAAGGTCAGGTGATTCCGACCAACCAAATTTACTATACCATGCTGGTTCTTTTCTGAGAAGGTTAGAACGATGACTAGCATGGATGTCATCACGTCCTAACCACGGCGGCATATCATCACGGATAGATTTGAAAGATACAATCTGTTCGAGACAAGTATCCTTGAACCCACGTGACTTCCATTCTAAGCATATCTCTACACCATACTGGATGAGTGCGCCACCATAACCTTGCCACATCTTTGTGCAAGGGTGATGCTTCCAACCATATGAGGGATATGCTAGTGACTTAAGTATCTGAAAGGTTTCTACGCGCTGCTTACCTAGGCGTCTGTTGTCTAATGCTTTGGCTGACTCTTGGAAGTCAGGATAGGGTAGAAAGGTTTGCATCATTGCTTGAAGATACGTTTGTTCCACTCACGCCACAGCGACGCAGCTTTCTTGCCTGTGTAGATGAGTGAATGGTTAGCTGACAACTGCATATACAAACGAGGTGTCCACACGTCCTCAATCTCTAGGTCTTTGGCGTGTTGCTTGACAGTCTTGTCAACACCAAATGCTTTGGCAGTTGGCACATGGACTACGTTGAACACAGAGAACTTAGGCTTGAGCCTACGGAAATCTCCGTGCTGATTCATGTATCCGAACTTGGCAAATTGTACCTTGCTCAAGTCAACTACCACATGGTTGTTATGTAGTTTCATAGGAGTGGGAGTTGTTCGTCACGATGTTCTAGTTGTGACTCGTTGAAGATGTGCAACATCCCGAGTCCATTACTTGTGGTGAGTTCTGCTACCACACGAACATCACCATTGATTGTAGTGAATACGGAGCGGACTTCACTATCAAACGAGTAGCCCTTTGGCTTGATTACTTTGTCTCCAGTTTTGAATTTCATATTAGTCATCCCATTCTACGTCGTTAGGTTGTATTTCATACTCACCCTCACCCTTACATTCATCGCAAGGTTCGGGGTCTTCTATGCTGCTGTCTGAGTCTATGCCTGTACCATCACACCAGTCACACAACTTAAACTTACGCTTGTCTTCCGGTGGTGTCAAGTACTGATCATGCGCTCTTGCTTCTGAGTTCATTGTCCGTCCTCCCTGAACCCCACAAAGATAGGACTTCTCGGCAAGTCCTTCTCTCCGTGTGGTTTATATTTTATGGTTATCTGCTTGCCGAGAAATTGTTTGGCGTTCATCCAGATATGTTTGCGTAACTTATCTGTTAACCCTACCCCTGTGCCCACGTTGAAGTGTCTGTTCTTGTTGTCGACTACAACGAATGCACCGAGAGTATCCTTCGGGAACATATTAACTTGGTGTGACGAACGATCCATCATACCAACTGTGTTCCTGTCTTCCGAGTTACCATTCTCCATCTGTTCCATGAACCCTACGATGGTGACTTCAGAGCGTAGGTTACGACAGAGTTTGATGAGGTACTGTTCCTTTAGTGTAGACCTACCTTGTTTGTATGGACTGTCTACTGTACGGAAACAGATGCCCTCTTGTCCTTCGTTCTCTGAATGGGTGAAGCAAGTGAACAAGTTATCTGCGTTCAGAGCTAAGATTGCAGGTTTCATTAGTACATCTGTCATCTCATCTCCGTAGTCAACGAACCAATCATCTAACAGAGTTTGCCTGTCATAATAACCCACATCTAGGATCCAATCCAATACATGGAACTCTATTAAGTCAGAGTCAGGATGTTCGGCGGACATTACTATGGACTGGACTTCATCATACGACAACGAAGGATTCCACAACTCCATGTCAAACCCTGATGGCATGACAAGTGAACGCTCACGAATCGAATGGTTAGGGATAGGCTTGAGTGTACGTGATAGCAACGAGTCTACACCATTGTGCTTGAGTCGTAGCGCACGGATACCATCCTTCTTGATGGACACAAGTACAGGATACTTGAGCTTCTGCATTGCTGCATAGATAGACTCATCTGTATGTGGGTCTGACGGACTGAGCAGCGCAGCCGCTAACATCGGACGTTTAAATGTTGTCATTCTTCCTCCTCATCTCCGTTGAGAGCATCGTAATCGGTGCTCGTTGTTTCTAATGTTGATTCGTCTACTAGATGCTTCTCCGCAGGTACACCACCTACCACTACGTCTGCCCACTTCTCTCTTGTACGTACAACCTTCGAGAGACAGCGTAACTTCTGACTGACGATACGTGCTACGCTGTCCTCGATTGTGTTACGATAGAACACCATGACTTGTGGACTATCTGACAGAGATGTCAAGCGGGGTGTACGTCCTAACCCTTGGACTAATTCTATCGCGCTGTAAGTAGGAGCGACAAAGTTAATACGCTGACGCACAGGAATGCTATGAATATCATCGACCACAGCATAACCATTCTTATGTTTTCTGACCTTGACTTTAGAGAGTTCGTCCGTATGATGGAGAGATAGTCCAACACCACCTGCGCGAAAAGTGTACAGACAATACAAGCTACGACCAGATTGAAACTTATCAATTTCACGTTGCCTTTCTTCCTTTGATTGTGAACCAAGTTTGAGATGTTCGGGCAGGTCTTCTAACTCTCTGTCCTCGACTTCATCTAGGTCTAAGTCTTCTAGCAAATCATCTACCTCAAGACCTACTTGCTTGAGTTGTTCTACCTTATCCTTGATAGACTTCTTTGCTTTCTGTTTCTTGGTGAGTTGGGTTTGACCACCACCCCAGACTAGACTAATCTGCTCACGCGGTACCTTGAACTCATCGACAAGTATCTTCACGATGCCTATGATAGTACCCTTAAAGTTAATGGCGGCAACTGCTGCTTGGTTGTTCTCAGTCACAGCTTTGTACATCTGCTCTGCTAGATACCTACGACGACAGTACTCTGCTGCCATACGGAACTTGAGGAACTGTACAAGCATAGCCATACCTCCACCTCCACCTCCACCCTCATCTAATGCTTCTAGCTTAGCTTTCTCTTTGAGGTAACGCTCATACGCAGACTCGTAGTACATACGTTCTTCGGATGTCTGGAATGAGATCATCTTGATGGTGTTGACAGCATCGAACTGAGGACGCACACCTTTGACTCGTACGATATACTTATCCAAGTCCTTGACTAGACGTTCTACTGCTGCCTCGTTGTGTTCTTCTGGGTCACCTTGTGCAATGGCAGATGCATACGTAGGCCATGTGTTGAGGGTTAACTTGCCTGGGATACCTAGCTGTTGACGTATATCCTTACGAGTAGACACAGCGAAACACTTCGCCTCGCACACACGAGTGAATGGAGTTGCAGAGATGAACACTTGCACTACGTCTAAATCATTGAGTGCTGACGCGATGTTGTGTTGTGTAGACCCTTCGTTCTTGAGAGCTTGACACTCATCCCACAAGATGACTACTGGGTTGAGCATCTTACGCCATTTCCATATGGTTTGTTCCTCACCATTGACTATGACTTGTTCGTCATTTACCCACGCGGCACCAGCACGTGACCTAAGCTGTTCGATGTTGAGGATTTCAACCCCATCTTTAATTCCCAAGTCGAATAGGTTCTGGAATACGCGTTTGGTTTGCTCGACGATAGTCGCTCGCGTGACGTATAAGTAATTGACAGTCCCAAAGGTTTTACCCTCGTGATAGCCACAGTCGACCAATCTCCTAACGAGAGCAGCTGCCATGAACGTCTTACCAGTTCCAGTTCCAGCGAGGAGTAGTTGTCCACGATGTCCTGCTTGGATGCCATCCCACAGTTCTTTGACAGCTTTCTTTTGGAACCAGAACAGGAATGCTTTTTCTTTTGGTGAGGAGTGTAGTCCATAGTCATTTGTGTTGTTGAATCCTGACTCATCTGCTGTGTCAGGAGGGATTGTTGGTTGTTCTAAATCTGTGGGAGGGATGATGAAAGCAGGAGGATTATCAAAGTCTGCCAACATCTTGTCGGTGAAGCCTTTGATTTCTATGAATGATATCTCACCTGTCTTGTCTGTTGGGATGTATCCGTTAACATCTTCCCACTTCTTAATCTTACCGAATGAGAAGGCTGACTTGATAGAATTGCAGAGTCGCTGCAAGTTATCACGTTGCTTCTTCTTGAGGAGTTGTTCTGGGGTTAGTTTCATAATGCGTGTGTGGCATGAGTAGTCTTGTGTACAGACTTACCACCTGGGTTAGATACTAAGTGATGTTGTGAACGGCGCATACCTTCATTAGCATTGGCTACAGCCCTGCGTCTGTGCAGTTCTTCGATAGCGTGTGCTGAGTAGAAGTATATTTTCTTGCCGTCAACGATGCGGATTTCTGGGGTTATCATAGGTCATTTTCTGATTGTGCTAACTTGGTTGCTCCGATTAGTTCCCATCTAGCTTTGTCACCACGATTCATCCAGCGATTAGCTAGAAGGGATGCTTGTGTTTCTGTTATTAAAGCATAACGAAGGATTGCCCTTGCGATGATGCTTATGTTCTTCTCACGAATCCAACGCTCAACTCTCTCACGTTCTGACCTTGCTTTAGCACGCTGTTCTTTCTCAGAACTAATGCGCCATTCATGGATACGCCACAAGCGAGGATGCTTAACGTCTAGGTTGTCGAGTGATGGAAATTGTACGTAACAGATGTCATCGTTTCTGGTGAGGAGTACGATTAGTTCTGCTAGTTGTTGGTCTATCTCTACGTGTTCGTCATGACGTAACGCCAATGCTACGAACTTAGATAACGGGATTGTTATTAAGGTTTTTGGAGGGGTCATATGGAAGAAGTAGTCAGCTTGACTTCGTCCGTTATGGATTCCATACCACCATCCGGTGGTATGTATTTAGTAAACCATTCGGCTTTCCATGTCAAGCTGACTAAAGTAAATAGCCTACACCAATACTTGCAACTATCGTAGTCATAACCCGCCCCGTAAGTTAGGCTATGGCATGGGAGCATTACCCATGATCCATTATTTACTACGCTTCTGCTTCATCGGACTTGCATACACGACTTACTTCATGCAGTTAGCGTAGTCCGGCTAAAGGTGTAGGCTAAGAGGGACTCACAACTTGACGCTGTGAGTCCTTGCTTAACCCACTACCAATTACACCGCAACAGCAGGCTCGCTGTCGACTTCTTCTTTCGGCTTACGCTGACGATCTTCCTTCATCTGGCGATAAGCACGAATCTGGTCGTTCAGTTCGCGAACCTTACCCTGCACGCTGCTGTCAGTCAAGTCAGCGCCGTCAATGAGCTTGGTGAGTTCAGCCTGCAACTCATCCAACTTATCCGCAATCTCCTTCAGCTTCAGACCAGAAGACGCGAACTCAGCCGCATACTTCACGAACAACGGGAGGTTGAACACTCCATCTTCGCCAACAGCTTGGTCGTAGATGTTCTGGAACTTACGCTTGAGGAGAGTCTGGAGTTCGTTGACCAGATTGGAAGTACCAATCCACTCACAAACTTCAGCGAGGTTCTCAGGCGTCACGACAGGAGCGGGATACTCCGTGTTGGCACGCTTGCCTTTGAGGATTTTGAAGTTACCGAATTCAAGGGCGGTGTTATTACGTTCGACTGTTATGTTCATACTGTTTACTATGTTGTTTTCTTCAGTTACTGTTTGGTTTCAAGCAGCGATAAGAACTGAAACTCATCGCTCACTTGTTATTCCTACGCGCGTATTGCTTTAGGAAATTGTACTCGCCGCGTAAGTAATCCCTATATAGCATTTTTCATGCCAACTTTTAGGGATGTCTAGATTATGGTACAGTTATACTCTACTGATATAATCTAATTATTTAGTTAGGTTAGGCCACATTGTCTCTGCTATTGTGTTAGAGATGTGACGCCATTTTAAAGGCTCTGTTTTATGGTAATAAGTTTCAATCCAACCATTGCTGAGATCTCTGTTATGTCCATAACAAGGAGGTGTTGAGTCATTGGACGTAGCATTGATTGCCCATTTCCCGTCGACACAACGCATTAACAACACGTTGTTGACAATGGGGTATTCACGTTTTACGTAGTAGTCTGGTTTCATAGGTTAGTTCATTAGGAAGTAGCAATGTACTTGCATCTTATTTGCTGATACCATGTAGATGGTGCCGTTCGATCCGTATACTGTTATAAAATATATTAGTGTCATAGTGATAGTTGATGTTTGAGGGATTTAATATCTTGTAAGATACGGAAGAAATTGCCTCTGAAGTTACACCAAATTTGTCCTTTGTCATCTTGAGATAGAACAATTTGCTGTCCTGCTTTTAGGTCAATGAGTGTCAATGGTAACTTATCATCTCTTATAATAGATATTTTCATATCTCAATTCCTTTCACTTTTGCCAATGCCGCGACACGCTGTTGCCATGTGGCAGACAAAGTAGTGTAAGGATTGCATAATTCAAACAATCTGTTTTCAAACAGATTATAGGCTTGTTTGTCGTTTTCTATCAAGACTTTCTCCACCAGCCAGCACAGGTGCAGGAGTTCGGTGTCTGAGACTAGGCGATGACCACCAGCGCCAAATTCGGTGTCATAAATGTATAGGTCGCCATTTTCATAAATGCAGTCTGGCTGCATCTTTGCCAGAGCTTGTTTGAGTTGGTTGTCGGTGTAGTTCATAGTGGTGATATATTCGATTGTTTGGGGCATAAATTATTAGATATAACTATATTCGCAATACGATAATCCGGTTTGCGGATTAGCACAAATCCAATTCCGGTAAGTATCAATCCCGTGATTAGTTCGTTTAGACCAATACTTGAGGACAACTTCGTAAGGCGTATACGGAGGGAAGAAAACAGTGATGAGGAGAGGTTCTTTTGATTTCATAAGAGTGTTAGTATTTGATATTTCGTTTATTGATCGTAGGGGCGATCGTCTTCCGGATGGGGTTCATTTGAGTGATGTTAGTTGTGTGGTCATTTTGTGTGTACCTGAACCGCGTCCTGTGTTCTTGCCGTATGGTACATACCGACGATAGTTCTTGTGCTCAGCAGCAGACATTACCATTAGTGATGGTGCTGTCTTGTGTTGGTAGTTCATGTCACCTTTGTACTTCTGGACATGATACATAGCACAAGTAAAGCAAAGTGTGAGACCTAAGGCGGCTCGTTCTTCGTCTACGAGTGCGTTACATATAGAACATTTCATTATGATACGAGGGTGATGGTGATTTTGCCAGATGCTGTTGCTATCCACTCATTATGAACATTGCGGAAAAGCCGCACTTGAATGTTAGTAATGGATTTGTCACCACATACTGCATTTTCCATCGATTTCTCTGCGTTCAAGAGACGACGAATAGCACCAGCTATTGCTTGTTCTTTCTGGTCGATTTCTGTTGGTTTAATATCAACAGGGTCTTTGAAATCGCCTTCTCTGTAGTCTTTGTATGATGAGTCTGTTATTTTCATTTTATGGTTATGTTTTTGTGTTGTTTACCGAACTTCAACGCGTCTTTGTGACTATTGAAGTAAATATCTACACGTGAGTCATACTTAGTAGCCAAGCGGTCTTGGACTGTGTACGTGTGTCCGTCGATTACCATTTTAGTACCGAATGGGTATTTACGTGATGCTGCTACTGTTATCCCTTGGACTGGAGTATGTCCGTCAGCTGTTTTCTTGTGGAAAGACCATGAACCACAGCAAATGTGACAAGCACAGTATGCGGTGACTATTGCGTTAGTTATCATATTGCGTATTCGTCAAGTGTGCGGGTTACTATTGCATATTCTCCCGGATAACGCTGTTGTGACATAAACTCATATGCCGCTTCGTTATCTAAGAATACGCCTTCGATTTGATTATCATCTGTCCAGTGAATCACGATGTATATAGTTTTCATAAGTTAATCCCAGAGGTATATAGTTAGGGTTTTGGTTTCACGATCATAGCTATATCGCATAGCTACTCCTTCATCTTCTAACTCGTCAGCTAATACTTCTGACGATTTGAAGATAACTTTAGTATCTGTGGGATACACAGAGAACAAACGAGCTAATTCTTCTGCTGTTTTCATAGGTTTGTTTTTGTTTACGGACAAAGAAAAGTCTCCTACCACGTAAGATGTGTGGTAGGAGACCAAATGCCTAGTATTGCGCTAGGACTTAGAAGATTTCCAGACGCTAACAGTTATTTTAGGGCCGTAAAGTACACGCACAGTTCTGTTATTGCGCGTATAGAGCCAGGTAGTACGGCCGCCGGAGCAGTTACCTCGTCCGTTAGACCAGCCGTGTGCTTCGAGTATCTTGCAGATTTGACTAAATGTTTTCATATATTAGAAGCTGTTGACTCGTTTGGGAAAGAGCTTCTCGAGTGGAACCTCAGAGACAACACGAGAGTTCTTGAGTACTTGTACAGGACCTTTCTTGGCTGTCTTACGGGACATACCATGATACTTAGGCGCGAACTTGCGAGCTTTGGAATACCCGCAAAGGGAGACGAACTGTTGATGTATCATGGCTGGAAGTATTCAGTATTGATTACAACAGACATCAAGTGTTTTGCCGCTAAACGGCTGATACGATACCAGCGTTTGGAGTCTGCATCGTCAACATATGCACCAAAAACAAGCTGATTTGAGAGCCACTCAGGATACCACTTATTAAGATTAGGAAAACTTGCAAAGTTGTACATCTGAGTCTTAGTATTGAGACGATACACCATTCCGGTAGTACGATTTATGTAGTATTTCATATGCGTTTTGTTATTTGTGTCATAAGAGCAAACCACACCACGTGTGGACTGCTGTTATATCACGTTGAGTACAACCGTAGGGTATTTAACATGGAATATATATGTATATATAGAATATATATTATTATCCTTTATATTAAGGTATAACCCTAAAACAACCTCTAAAACAAATTTTATTATATTTTCTGTCGAATTGGGCATAGTTGTATATAACTTATATCATCTGTTATATCATTCGGTAATGCTTCCATTACTGTTATCTTGCGTAAGTCATAGTCCTAGTGGCTAACTGTCAATCGTCCTGTATAAAAACAGGAGTCTACGCGCAAGTTTGCTATTGGTCGCATTGTAATCCGTCCACTTCTCTTGCTAGTGTATGTGGATACCCTGTTTATTGTCAGTCTATAGTTCTATCTGTGGTCGGGAGTCTCTGCCAAGGGCTTGAAGCTTGAGTCGGATGTTATCTCTCCTCACAGCCTATAGTTGGGTCTCTGTTTGCTGGAGTTAGTTCTTGCTGTCGTTACAATGTAACAGTCGCAATCGTTCACACCAATCTTTTACAGGAGTGATGAATCCCCGTTATGTTACCTATCACACTACTCCGAAGGCTTCAGTTAGAAACCTAGGGCAAATTAAAAGGTTGGATGGGTTGGAGCTTCTAGCTTCAACAACCCATCCACCTACTCTACTTATGCTGTGACTGTAGCATCTTTCTTGCGATAGTTCTGGTTGAACCAGCCTTCCACCGCAGCGGGGAAGTTGCATTGAATTTCAAACCGATGTTCCACAGGTTTGACAACGCTGCCCGCTTCTTCCAGTTCACGGATACGGAGAGAGAATTGAACCAGCGCAGTCAGCGCAGAGTTCAGCGGCAGTTGCAACGAGTTACCAGTTTTGGAGGTAATCTTGCCCTTCGTGCCAGCCTTCCACTCTCCTTCCACAGTCTGAATGGCAGACGCATACTGTCCGAGAAACGAAGTGACATCTGCCACAAGTTTCGGGAAGTGCGCTCCCGCTTCATCCTTGAACGGATTGAGGATTGATGCTGTCCAGTCGGCATTGAATGATTTAGCCATATGTTTTCTTATCACGCAAGTCGCATCCTAGCGCACGCCTCAAAAGCGAAAGTGCTTTTGCCATCGGCGATAGACTGTTTTCCTGCGTAAATTCTGGACAGTCATAAGTTAGAGTTGTGCCATCCGAGGCCTTGCAAGTCATACTCACGCTTGGCGTGACTATAGTTAGCAACGCAGACTCAACTACTGCAAAGTAAAGAACGAAGGGCGCGGTCACTCTGGCACCACCCTGCCCCGCGCTATGCGGGACACACTCTAGGACGAGTCATTACCAGAGGTAATCTATAAGTTAGGTGCATAAGCAATGCTAATGATGTAGGGGCACTAGGACAATCCATTACCAGAACTCATAGCACCACAGTTGGCGTGGGGCTGGGGGCCCCCCCGGAACAAGCTGTGCTGCGGAACATTATTACCATCTCACAAAATGAAAAATCCAAAAAACCCCATACCTTGATATAAACCCAGTATAACCCACCTTCCGGACATAGAGTATAACCAGTGGCATGATTCTTGCTATTATGTACGGTATATGCAAGAAACATCGCATGATAGGTTTGCAAAGTCTGGGTTTGGGTTGTCGTTGAACGGGACACAAGTATTTGTGATTTATGTCTTCCGCAGCGGAACAGCTTAAGATCCTGTATGAACAGGAAGGGATGACTCCCGACGAGATAGCTAGCGACCAGGAAATGGATATCGCTGCTGTCAAGGCGTGTCTCATGTCTTGTTCTGGTAAATATAGGCGCGCTTGTGGTTCTGAGGAACCCGAGGAAGATCACCTCAACTTTACTAATGATCAACTCGAAGCGGTTAACCGTGTTATCTATGAGATAGCTATCGGAGCGGAAGATGACTCTGTGCGCCTCAAAGCCGCCACGTATTTACGAGATGACAAGAAGGGAAGGAAAGAGGTCGTCAAAGCGGTAGGTGGTACTCAGTTTAACATCCTTATGTTTAATGAGCAGATGCAGAAGATTCGTCAGTTAAAAGATGCGGCGGTACATGCGATATGACACCAGAAGAGTTAGCCAAATTATCTCCAGAAGACTTAGAAGCTGCCGTGAACAACGGACAGATACAGCCTTCTGTAAAGATAACTGGTACTCCGTCTGAGGTGTTTGATGGGTTTGACATTAAGGATCCTGTAGAGTTGCTGTTCCTTCTTGACGACAACATATCATCCGGTAAGATCAAACTACATCCGTGGCAGATACAGTTCATGACTGACTTTGCTTCGTCAGACCGCGACTCCGATACACCCTTCCAAGCCATAGTTCGTGCGTGTAACGGATCGGGTAAAGATAAGTACATAATTGCACCATGTGTGGTGTGGTTGTGTATGCGTTACAAACGTGCGCGTGGAGTGGTTACTTCATCGTCAGGTGACCAGCTTGATAACCAAACAGGTGCATACATTGATCAACTATGCGAAGCGGCTAATCGTAAGTTTGAAGCTATGTTTGGACAACCGGTGTGGAAACTAAACTATCGTTATTATGAATGTCTCGTCACAGAATCGCCCATCAAGTTGTTTGCTACCGATGAACCAACCAAAGCAGAAGGTTACCATCCTCTCGACCCTAAAGCAAAGATGGGTATGTTTGTTTCGGAAGATAAATCCGTTCCGGACGAAATCAACATTGCCCTCAATCGCTGTACTGGATACACCCACCGTGTTCACGTCTCAACACCCGGACCACCGATGGGGCACTTTTACAACTACTGCCAGACCTCAGTTAAGAGGGAAGATCTTGAACGAGTAGAAGAATGTCCTCCTACTGAGTTCCTCCAGTATCACATCACAGCGTTCAAGTGTTCTCATCTGTCAAAGAACTATATCGAACAGATGAAACGTGACCTTCCTGGCGGTGAAGCTGGGGCGGCTTTTCAGTCTATTGTAATGGCAGAGTTTGGTACTAGTAGTGAAGACCTTATCGTCATACCATACACCTACATCTGGAAAGCGGTCAACCAATGTAAGTTAGGACATATCGCTGATAACCACAATACTGGCGGATTAGACTTGTCTGCTGGTGGTGACGAAACAGTATTTGCTATACGTAATGGTAACAAACTAATTAAAGTAATCCCGTTCCGCTTTGACAACACACAAGATACTATCAGGTTCCTTGAAGAACAATTTCGCAAATTTAATTTCCAATCCATTGGCGCCAAGATATTCGCAGATGCTGGTGGTCTTGGTAAACCTATTATTGACCAACTACGTGAGCGTGGATGGCAGAACATTCGTTATGTGCTTAACCAATCTAAAGCTTACGATGAACGCGTATACATCAATCGTGGTGCGGAGATGTGGTTCAACTTTGGTAAACTGTTACAGACTAGTGAGGTCTGGCTTGGCGTGGATGACAAGAAGCTATTAGAGCAGCTATCGACTCGTTACTACAAGATAACTGTTAACAACAAACACCAACTTGAGTCTAAGCTTCAAGCCCGCTCTAAAGGTCACCCTTCGCCTGACCGTGCTGATGCTGTAGTTCTATGTTTCTCAAACTACAAATCTAAGCTAGAAGCTGGGGCGGAACCTGAGAAACCGTTCACAATACCCGAACCAGAAGTACCTAAGTCCATATTCAACGAACGTGAATATGCAGAACGTGAGACCATAGACAGGTATACTCCGTTCTCCAAAGGTAAAGATTTCCGTGTGATTAATGCCCTTATCACTCGGCACAACACTAACATCAAGGGTTCTTCCGTATAACATATGAATCGCTACATCTGCCGTAAGTGTAAGTCAATCTCAATCCTTAACCTCAAAGCTGATGATATTGATATCTTCTGTACTGAGTGTTCACCTGAATCCAAAGTCCGCCACAGCAAGACTATCATCTCTGTGCCAATGACTAATGCTATGGTACGTGAAATCGTTCCTGCTCTCCAGCCTAAGTTTGTTGGTATTCCCGAGGCTCCTAAACCTAACGTTGAAATCAAACCGACCAAAGGTAACTTGATCATCCCTGCTACTAAATAATATTATGGCTTACAAACAAATCAAACCGGACGATACGGAAGAAGAGGATATGCCGGCTCCTGCTGACATGGCTCCTATTGAGGCTCCTGCTGAGGCTCCTGAAGAAGGATCTGACGAAGAAGAGATGACTGAGACTCCTGAGGTTGAAGCTGAAGAAGAACCTAGTAACGTAAAGATTAGTGAAGTCTTTCAGAAAGAAGTCAGCTCCATGATCATGGGCGCCACTAAACCTGAGATTGAATTCATTCGTTCTGAACTTGCGGAACGTGAGAAATCTCTAAACAAATCACAATCTGAAGCTGGCATGGCTGCTGATATGTTCTCTACTGAAGGACTACCTGAATGAAAGAATATCACAGAACTATAGTATGTTTGGTAGCGTATAACGGTTCGTTACAGCTTGCTCATTGGTGTGCTGACACGAAGTCTAATGAACATCGTACCCTCGGTAAGTTGTACGAGATAATGCTTGAACTTGTTGATGACTATGCAGAAGTGTGCATGGGCAAGCATGGTTTAATCAGCAAAGATGCTATCGGTACAGATTGCTGCCTTACTGTGTTGACCAATCCTCCGGAAGAAGGGTTAGAGTTAGTGGTCAAGTTGCGTGGTAGTTTGACTGCTGGTGAGGATGATGATTTGCTAAACATCTTGGCGGATATGTCTGCTGCTCTCAATAGAGCTAAGTACCTCCTCAAGTCTAAGTCAGCGGGTGCTACGCTTATGGTCAAGTTATCTAACGAAGAACCGTATGAGAACGAGTCTGACGAAGCTGCTGAGACCGAAGAAGAACAGGCTATCGAGAAGGAAGAAGGTATCGAGCAACATCCTCCTGTAACCAAAAAGAAAAAGAAATCCTTCGATATAGAAGGGATGGAATAAGGAACTAATATGTTAGACAAAGATACGTCATACATCAATAGTACGGACTACACTAAGCTTAAGGATAAGCTTAGGGACTTAGTGTCCATCATGGATGAACTAACGTCTAAGTTAGTTGCTTCGCGTCGCCTACGTTACACGGAGATTGACGTTGAGGGCGAGAGGAAAGCTGGTCGTTTGCAACCGGATGAGATGTACATTGCTCAGCACATCATCGACACAAACATCCGTCGTGAACAATCAGCGTATGTTCAATACGTTACGCAGCCTCAACGTGCTGTTGTGTTGCGTGACATCATGTCTCCTGCCAATGATGTTGCCCTTATCGAACAAGATGTCACCCAAAAGGTACGTTTTGACGGTTGGCAACTCTCTCTTTATGCTTGTATCGACGGGATGCAGCAGAACGGGTATGGTGTAATGGAGGTAGTTCAAGACCAGAATCAGCCTGGAGAAGTGGCACATGAGTGTGTGCAACAGGGTGATTTTGGGTTTATTGCTGATACTCGTGACCTCCAAGAGGCGGAAATGATTGCTCGTCAGTACTTCTTCCCTAAGACTAAGTTAGTAGCGTTGGCGAGTGATCCGGAGAGTGGCTGGTCTATGGTTGAGGTCAACAAGGTCATTGGTTCTGAGTCATCTGCTACTGATACCGCCGATGGTTCTGTAGTTGATGCAAAGGATAAGTCATTGTATCGTATCTACAAAGTCATGTTTCGCGTTAATGGAGTTGTTAACGTAGCATGGGCGCGTAAAGATAGATGTGATGATTGGTTGCGTGCTCCTCGTCCGTTGTTCTTGGGTAGGAGAAGTGCTCCTGTGCCACAGCAACAGCCAATGATGCAACAGCAGCAAGCTCCTCAGTTGCCACAGACACAGGAGTCATACGAGACTGCGTATCCTTACGTCATTTACCCGTACCTCATCTCTGAGAATGATACTATCTCTCAGCTTAAAGGTCGTGTATATCTTGACCAAGATACTCAGGAAGCTGTCTCTTCGTTGTTGTCATCATTCTGTACAGGACATCGTCGTGCTTCTGGGTTGTACTTCTCGAAGGACATCTCGGATCCTAATGATGACTTGATGATGCAGAAGAATGTGTTCTTCCAGCCTGGTGCTTTGATCAATTCAAAGGTTACACAGTTCCAGTTGACTCCTCCCAATGCTGAGATGGTTTCTGCGATTAACCTGTTGGTTTCTGGTAACCAAAACGAAACGTCACAAGTCAACTTTGCTACACAGAACCGCAAAGACTCACGTAAGACCGCTACTGAAGTAAGTGCCGCATCACAATCTGCTGCTTCGTTAAGCACAGTTCAAGTGGTACTATTCTCGGCGGCGTTGAGGACAATGTATAGTATGATGTACGACATCATTGCATCACGTGTGGTAGCTGGGTTGATTCAAGTTGATCCTGCGGTGGCTCCGATGTATACTCGTAAATATCATCTGAAACCTGCTGGTGACACAGACGTAATTGAACGTCAGCAGATGGTACAACAGATGATGTCTGCTTGGCCTGTGGTTCAAAACACTCCTGCTAACATAGCGTTCTTGTCTGACCTACTGTCCAAGATGTTTCCTGAACAAGCTGGCAAGTATATCCAAATCTTCCAGCAAGCTCAGCAACAACAGCAGTCAGCACAAGCACAACAGCAGCAACAGATGAATCAGACGAACCAGCAGCTAGCTGCTAGTGTTGTAAGTTTGTCAGGACATCCTGAGATGTTCTCAGATACTGGCAAAGTTCATGCACTTCCCGCAGTACAAGCTGCCGCTCAGCAGATTAAACAAATGCAGCAACAGCAACAACAGCCTCAGGCTCCACAGCAATGACACCACAAGAGAAACAACAAGAAGCAAAGACCATTCTCGAACAACAACATCGAGAATGGTCTCATCATCCAATTACAGCTGCGTTAGTTCGCACGTTGGATAATCACATAAATGACTTTCTGGTAGGACAATTAACTTCACGTCTATCTAACGATGAACTAAGGTTCGTTGCCGCCCAGATTAAACAGACTAAACTTATTAAAGATTTCGTGACAAACACGGATATGTTCGTAAATAAACAACTAAAAGAAACCAGTAAATGAGAATACTACTTAACCAACATCTGTCAGGAGGAGGCGGCAATCGTGCAACTCCAGCACCAACTAGGGTACAAATCAAAGAAGCTCCAGCAGAAGTACTGAAACAAGACTTTAATGGAGATATTGATACCGAAGGCTTTCCTCGTGACGCAGCTGAAGCTGTGGAAGCGTACAAGCCAGAGCAACTCCCCGAGAAGATTGAGGGCAGCACTAGCACTAGCGCAACCGAGAAGACCGGGGCGGCTCCGACTTCCACTAAAAGCGAACTTACGCCCACGGACGCACCGAGAACTGAAGATAGACCTACTGCACCCGCGAAAGAGGCTGTCGTGAAGCCGAAGGCGAACGCAGCCACTGAGGTAGAAGCGGTGTCCGCAGAACCGAAGGGTAGGGATTACACCGGATTCTCCGCAGAAGAGCAAGCTGTCTTGAAGAAGATGTCTAACAACTCTTTCCAGTTTGCTACTAAACTGATGCAGGAGAATAAGGAACTCAAGAACAGAAGTGAAGGACAGTATTACCAACATCAGCAGGGATATACTCTTGACCCAGCTTATCAGCAAGTCCAGACTGATGGATGGTATGCCGACCAAGAATCCAAGTATTGGGAATCACAGCTCTACGCGATGCAAGAGGGTAATGAATGGACTCCGTTGGTTGGTTATAATGAAGACGGAACGTTCAAGCTTGGTGACAAACGTCAGCCTACTCCTCGTGATATTGAACAGGTTCGTCGTGCTATGAATGACTGTTTGTCTGCTAAACAACGTTTCGCTGGTCAGGCACAGACTTATGTGCAACAGCACTCACAACGTATTCAACAGGATACACAAGTCATCAACCAAGAACAGGCTAAACGCTTTGCTTGGGTTGCTGATCCTAAACAACTAGAAAGTACTATTGACGTACCTGGGGTTGGAGAGAAGAGTATTGGTGCTCTTAAACAAGAGTTTCAGAACTTATTCCCTACGTATCATCGTGGTCATGTTGCTGTTGATGTAGCGTCTAATTTGTTTGCTGCATTGCAGATTTACGGAGCACGTATTCGTGAGCTAGAAGCTAGCAATAAAGTCTCTGAGATTAAAAGAGAAGAAGTAATGCGCGGAGAACCTAAGTCTGATACTAAACCTCAATCAAAAGGTAAGACAGTACATGGTATCAATTCATTCGATATGGATGACTTTGGTACTTGATGGCATGATTCTTGCTATGTAGCTGGTGTGATTGGCAGTAATGTTAATCACATCGCTACTGCGTCAAGGGCATGACACTACGGAATAACTTGCTACTATTTGTTGAGTGGGCATCAACTGTTAAGTGACGAGACATTACTTCGTTGCACAACTTTTGATTGACTTAATAAAATTATGCCAGCATACTATGATATGCCCGCAAGTTTTGCGAACGCTAGCATCGAAGATGCTAATCGTTTTCAGAAATTGCCTTTCTACTTGGTGAAAAATGAGGTCAAACAGTTCCCGATGTGGAACGTGTTTGAGCAACTGCTCGGAGATATTAATTGGCAGCCTAACGAAGGTAACACCATGCGTGGTGTGACTCCTCAGCGTTCGCCAGTTCAACGTTCTCTGTTCTTCCCGAAAGCCATTACCGGCGCTCCTAACAAGGATGTGTATCAGGTGACGGAATCCATCGAAGAAGCTGTCGTGTATCTGCACGACTATGAGAGCTATCAGTTCAACTTCCTGCCTTCGTTCAACAGCTTCTGGAAGAATTATCTCCAGTTCGCGAACAAAGACATCGTTGAAAAGATTGCTGTCTCTAACAATCAGTTCATCGAAACGCAGATGTTGTCTAACGCTCCGTACGTCTATTTGGCTGGTACTGGTATGATTACTGGTGCTCCTACTGGACAGATGGATGCGACTGGCACTACTGCTGGAACGAAGACCTCTGCTTGGTTTACTGCTACGGCTCTTGGTACTGGTAACGGTACTGGTGTTCAGCAGAACCTCCGTCTCCGTGACGTGTATAATGCTGCTCTTTCTTTGCAGGAAGACTTCGGCGCTCCTGCGTTTGAAGGTTCGCGCAATATGCCCGTTGACAACGAAGGCCTGAAGGGTAAATACGTGCTCATCACTTCTACGGAAGCTTGGATGAACTTTGTGTTTGATCCGGACGTGCAGACGTTGAAACCCCTTAACCTCGACTTGCTGTTCAACGACTTCCATGGTCTGTTGTTTGGTACGACGACTGTTAAGTTCCATAAGTTCCCGATTCGTTTCTCGACTTCGGACATCAAAGATCCGTCTGGTACGACTGTGTTGTACAAGGCTGGTGTTCCGATTGCTCCTGAAATCTTTGATACCACGGACAACAAATGGAAACCGAATCCGTACTACACCTCTGTCATCTCTGCTTCTATTGAAGTGTCTTGGATGCTGGGTGCTGACTACGGTAGGACTATTAAAGTTGGTCCTCCGCCGAAGGAGTTCGCTACCACCAATATGTCTGCTGAGAAGTTCTATTCTCTGCGTTGGAACGGCGAAGTTCGTTTGACGGATCAAGTGCTCATTCAGTATGCTGACGGCAGCATCGACATGAACCACTATGGTAAACAGCTGAAGTTCATCTCTGAGTGTACTCATGGCTATCTGGTTGGTGAACGTCGTTATGGCTTCCCTATCTTCTTCGAACGTACTCGTCCGGCGAAGTTGGCGGCTTAATCACAACAAACAAAGGAATATTATAATATGAAAAAGATTCTTATCTCATTGTTTGCTGGTATCGGAATGGTTGTTTCGGCAGCCACTATCACGGTTGATGTGCCGCAAAGCGGTTTTGTTAATGCGGTGTCCGCTGCTAATGGCAACATCAAAGTCTCGCAGTTTATTCTGAGTTCTACTAACGCTACCGCAGTCTCGGCTCAGGCGTTTGATAGCACGACGAACCTGACTACGTGGACTAATGCTCCGTATACGCAGGTTGTTCAGTATGCTACCAATCAAGTTACTCTTTGGACTAACTACTTTGGTATGACTAACTACTGGACTAACATTGCGCTTGTGAGTGTTACCAACACGGTTGCTACGACCACGAATACTTATCCTATTCGTTTCGCTGGCTCCGCGATTGCTAACTCCTCGTTTACGGCAAGCGGAACTTACTACTTCAACAATGGTGTTTGGGTGACCAACACCGGCGCTGCTGGTATTAAGTTCACTGTGACCTATACTCAGTAGTCAAACCTGAAGGGATGTCTCGAAAGGGACATCCCTTCTTTTACCCTTTCCATTTACTTTTATGATTCGTGTAATTCCCGTAGCAGAACATAATCTGCAAGTTGATCCTCCGAATGTTATTACTCTTGCTGCTGCAACAGTCACCGAACTTCTCCCCAACCAAGTTGCCGACAAGTCAGGTGAAATCGCTTTTCGTTATATCCAGAACATCGGAGCTAACTCTATTTACTTTACGCTCGGTGATAACACAGTCGGTGGTGGTTCTGTAAGTACTACTGTCTGTCATGGATACATCCCAGCTGGCGGTCAGTTGGACGTGTCTAGTCATCGTGTTCGTGTAATCGGTATTGCTGCCTCTGGTTCTACGGCGGCTATTACTATTGTTCGTCGTAAAGATCTGACCAAGATTACTCAAGGTTTGCTGTCTAACGTACAACAGTAATGAAAAAGCTTCTTGCGTTGGCAACTATGTTAATCTCACTACCCGCTTTGGCGGGTAGTGGGTTATCTAGCGGTGGTGGCGGAGTTAGCGGAACAGTTCTGATTGGAGATGGAAGCGGGTTGACAAATTTAAATTTTGTTGATGTTTTGGGGCAAAATCAAATAATTATTTTACAAACAAACATTACATCAACCAATTTGATTTCTAACCCTCAATTTGGCGTGGCTTTAACAAATAACGCAATCTATAAACTTATTTTCAAAGCCGCTATTTATGGAGTTGAATCGGCATCAGATTATCCCTCTTTTAATATAATTTGCACAAATACAACAGCAAATAAAGGTTATGTATATCAATCAGATTCAATATCTGGAACAACGTCAGCGTTAAATTCCACCTACACTTATTCATCTGTTTCGGCAACAGCTTCTTTTTATCCGCTAACTCTAAATGGAGATGGATTTAATAGGTTAGTTGTTGGCTATAACAATATTACCCGAACAACAATTCATACTTGCACTTTGCTTGTTAATGTCACAAACGCTCCAGCATATATTTTTGCATATGGAAATAATTCAGTGTCTCCAACCAACAGAAACACAATTTACGCGGGAGCAAGCATTGAAGTAAGACAAGTTAAATAATCTATGAAACACACCATCCTTCTCCTCCTTGCCCTCGCTCTAACTGTCCATGCTGGCAGCGGATTATCTAGTGGTGGCGGTTCTATCAGCGGTCCTGGTACTGGTGGTGGTACTAGTGGTACTAACTTCGCTGGAATCCTTGTGACTAACACGGCGTATGCGGCTAACTTTGTTGCTACTGGTACAGGCACAAACGTGTTTGACGTTACGTTGTTTACAAATGGTGTCAATGCGTACGTGTCTAGTATTGATACTAACACTGCGCAGATTAACGGTGGCTCAACAAATATTGTGTTAAACACAGTATACACAAACGCCAACCAGCGTTCGTTTCTTGTGGGTTCGATTTATGCCATTTGCACAGCAACACTTGATGCTGGAGCAGTTATTTACTACACCAACAATGGTGTCGCACAAAACTTAAGCATTATTGCTGCACATCATAGCGTGACTCCTGGCACTAATTGGATTCCGTTTACTGTTCCGCTTTCACCTAACGCAACATACCGCATACAAACTAATGGTATAGGCACTTGCTTTCCTACTAATGTGTTTCTGTGGCGTTTATGAACAAACTCATTGCTATCCTATTGCTTTCGACTGTTACCTGCTTTGCGGATAACAAGTTTGTGCGCGGAAAGTTTGTGAGCGGGGCTATGCCAGCTCCTATTGTGTATCCTGACCTTATTGTTAATGGAACAACTTTATACCTTGCAGCAAATGCAACATACAATTATAACAATATCATACTGACAAATGGAGGGATTTTGTGGATAGCTAACACAAATGTTCTTGGGTGGACTATAATCAATTGCAACAATTTAAAAGTGTATAGTGGGTCAGCTATTATTGGTGGGTATTTTACAACATGGAATCAATCCAGTCCAACAATAACCAAAACTGCTCCAGATGGAACTTTCTTGTCTGCTGTATTTCAACCTCACTCGCTTAATGAAAATGGTCATGCTGGTGGTAGTGGAGGTGCGCCGGGAAATGGAATTGTAGTATACCCTGCTAGTGCAGAATTTGATGGAGGCACTGGTGGCGACGGTGATTGTGATTATTCTGTTGGCACTTTGTCGGGAGGAACTGCGGGAACAGTTTCTAATTCTGGAAATGGAGGTTCTGGTCAGTCTTTTTTTGTAGGAGGTACTACCTGTGGATATTATTTATATGGTTCTGGTGGTGGTGGCGGAAGGGGTGGATATTCAGGTGAATTTATTTATTTAAACATTAAACAATACTTTGAACCAAGTATTAATACTATTGTTCAATTAGTAGGAGAAAATGGTCACACTGGTGGAGATTCAGGAGATTGTTATTTTGACAATCTTGATTATTTTTACGGAGGCAGCGGCGGCGATGGCGGGGCTGGTGGAAACGGGGGAGTTTTAGTAGTAAGAAAACCAATAGAAGCCATTATAAGTTGTGAAGTATATGAAGGTGACGTGGGTGATGGTGGTCTTGTTGGTTGGACTGAATTTACTCACACTTGTTATGAGGACCTTTCTGGGAGTAATGGACAAACCGGCAATACTGGTAACGCTGGAACTGTAACATTTCTTAACAGTCTATGAAAAAATATATATCAATTATCGGTCTCGCTATTGCGGGAGTTATTCACGCACAAGATGCTGCTACTAACGATGTGCCAGTTGTTGCACCGCTTCCACAAATTGTTGTGGAAACGAAGACTATCATCAGC
>Ga0209596_1000256_pt1 | contig 49327 bp, 35 predicted proteins | sample M_130807_MF_Meta_FD_187314 | JGI IMG/M metagenome (GOLD analysis project Ga0209596, IMG submission 187314) | Freshwater microbial communities from Lake Montjoie, Canada to study carbon cycling - M_130807_MF_MetaG (SPAdes) (version 2) | ecosystem: Environmental > Aquatic > Freshwater > Lake...
ACATCCACGACGTCGGCCGTCGCGTGATCCACAATCTCCTCGGCCGCGAGCCCGCCGCGCTCGGCGCACTCGATGCGCCGCGCATCGTCCTCGCGCACAATCTCACGCCGAGCGACACCGTGCAGGCCAGGCGTGAATTTTTGCTCGGCTTTGCCACCGAGGTCGGCGGCAAGACCTCGCACACCGCCATCATGGCGCGCTCGCTGAACATCCCGGCGGTCGTCGGCCTCCACGGGAATCTCACCGCGATCGAATCCGGCTCCGAGGTGCTGCTCGACGGCTACGGTGGCCTGCTCATCGTGGATCCGGGCGAGCAGACGCTCTTCGAATACGGCGCGGTCGAGGCGCGGCGCAAACGGATCGACGAGGACCTCACCGGCCTGCGCGACACCGCCGCGGCGATGCGCGACGGCAAGCAGGTCATGCTCTCCGCAAACATCGAGCAGAGCGACGACATCGCGCAGGCGCTTGCGAGCGGCGCCGAGGGCGTGGGCCTTTTCCGCACGGAGTTCCTCTACTTCAACCGCGACGACCTGCCGGTCGAGGATGAGCAGTTCGCCGAGTACCGCATCGTCGTCGAGGCCGCGTCTCCGAAGCCCGTCATCATCCGCACGCTGGACCTCGGCGGCGACAAGCTGCACGACCAGCTCCACTCCGACCGCGAGGACAACCCCTTCCTCGGCTGGCGCGCGATTCGCGTCTGCCTCGAGCGACGCGACATTTTTAAGACGCAGCTCCGCGCGATCCTCCGCGCCAGCGCATATGGAAATGTGAAGATCATGTTCCCCATGATCTCCGGCCTGCCCGAGCTGCGCGACGCAAAGGGCGTGCTCGAGGAATGCCGTGCCGAGTTGCGCGCCGAGAACGTTGCGTTCGACGAGATGATCGAGACCGGCATCATGATCGAAGTCCCGAGCGCCGCGATGATCGCCGACCTGCTCGCAAAGGAAGTCACGTTCTTCAGCCTCGGCACCAACGACCTCGTGCAATACGCGACCGCCGTGGATCGCACGAACGAGCGCATCGCGCACCTCTACGAACCCACGCATCCCGGCGTGCTGCGCCTGATCAAGATGACCGTGGACGCCGCGCACGCCGCAGGAATCCACGTCGGAATCTGCGGCGAAATGGGCGGCGACATTTCCGTGACTCCGCTGCTCATCGGCCTCGGCGTGGACGAGCTGAGCTGCGGCGCCGCAGTGCTCCCGCACGTGAAGCGCGCCATCCGCTCGCTCGACATGGCCGCCTGCCGCGCCCTCGCCGAATCCGCGCTCCAGTGCGACACCGGCGCTGCCGTGCAGTCCCAGTGCGACGAACTCGCCCGCGCGCACTACGCCGAGCTGCTGTAGGGTCTGTCATGCCCTTTGCGACGCCGGAGGCGTCATGGAAAATAGCCGCTGGTCGAGCGAGATTGGCGGGCGAACAACACCGGATGTTCGGCACCACAGCCACGCGCCCCGGAGGGTGCGCCGGGAATCCTCCGGCAGCCTCCGGCACCCCATCCGGAGGTGCATTCGTCTGGCTATGCGATCCGGTGCTGTTCGCTCGTGCCCTCGTAAAAGCGCCTTACCTCACGCGGCAAGCTCGCACGATCATCGGCTTGTCTCCGTTGTCCCTCCGGGACAGATGCGCTTGCCGCCGTTCACAACATTCTAAAATCCCTGACACGCTCTGACCTCACTTTGCAATCCGCCGCGCACACTCATCCAGCACCGCGATGTGCGCGCTCACGCGGAGTTCCAGCGAAGCCTCGGACGGCGTCTCGAAGGTGAACGTATTTTGCGAGTGGAAAAGGTGCAGCCAGATCGCCTCGGGATAGCCCATCGTCTCAAACTTTTTCCGCGAGATGCGCCTCCGGATCAGGCCGTCCTTCGCAATGCTGGTGTCAATCTTCACGCGCGGATCCACCGGCAAAATCTTCGCCGCACGCCGCAGCAGCTCCTCGCCGAAGCCGTGCCTCCCGCGCTGCACTTCGTAAAGGTAGATGCCCTGCGCGTCGTAGTCCTCGTGCATCGGCAGAGCGATGTGGAAGCGGTGCGGTCGCGTGACCCTGCGCACCGCGGCCACGACAGGATGCGAGTCCTCGTGAAACATGCGGTTCAGATCGCGTCCCTGCGAATCCGTCCGCATGTTGTTCCGCAGGCCCCACGAATTCAGGCACGGGAAAATAAGCAGCGGCATCGTCGCGAGCCGCGCTGCATTTCTCTCCGCCCAACGCACGAGCGCCTCGGGCGCGGCCGGCTCGTCGCCGTGGATTCCCGCCGAAAGATACAGCCCCGAATTTCCCGCAAGATGCGGAGTCTCGACGTAAAACAGATCAAAGCCGTCGTCCTGCGCGAGCGGGCGCAGCCGCAGTCCCGCCGCGCGCGCGACGCGACGCCAGCGAGCGACGAGGTGTTTGTAATCGTGGGCGCGGTGCAGCATCGCGCATCCTTGGCAAAGACAGGCGCGGACGGGCAGAGGAAAATTTCCCGCAGCCGCCGACGGCACGAGGCGGGCTGATTTTGCGGACGACGAGTGCCGGGGCAGGAAAGCCCCGGCTACCGATCAGGTCGCGCCGTCCGCGTCCGTAGCCGGGACTTTCCAGCCCCGGCGGCAGGTAGAAGGAATGACGGATGGGGGATGAATCGGTGCATTCGTCATCCGTCATTCGGGCTTCGTCATTCAGCCAGCCCGCCTCCTACCGCAGCGGCTACGGTGGAGAAAGTTTCCGTTTGTCTCCCCGGTGCGGAGTGATGAGATGCGGCGATGAAATTCCCCGCAACCATCGCCCTTGCGTCGCTCGTTTTCACAGCCGCCGGAATCGCCGAGCCTGCGAAATGGGAGAAGTCCATCGCGGCATTTGAGCAGGCGGACCGCGATCATCCTCCGCAGAAGGGCGACATCGTCTTCACCGGCAGTTCGACCATCGCGCGATGGAAAACTCTCGCAAATTCCTTCCCCGGATTCCGCGTCGTGAACCGCGGCTTCGGCGGATCGCAGATGGTGGACTCGATGATTTTTGCCGAGCGCATCCTCGTCGCGCACGAGCCTGCGGCAGTGGTGATTTTCGCCGGGAGCAATGACATCAACGCGGGCAAGTCGCCCGATGTGGTGGTGGAGAATTTCAAGGCATTCGTCGCGAAGGTGCGCGCAGCTTTGCCGAAGACGGAGATCCGCTACATCGAAATCACGAGCAGTCCGTCGCGCTGGGCGCAGCGCGACAAGGTCATCGAGGCGAACCGGCTGATTAGTGCATTTTGCAAGGAGGCTTCGCTTCTTGGCAACGCACCGGCTGTGCACTTCATCGCAGTGCGGGAGAAATTGATCGGGACAAACGGCGAGCCGCGTGAGGAGCTTTTCGAGAAGGATCGGCTCCATCCGAATGCGGACGGCTACAAAATTCTCGCCGACACGATCCGTCCGTTCCTGCCGAAGACGACGCCTGCGGAGTCATCGGGCGCAAAGTGACTCGCGCGGTTTTCTTCGACGCCGCGGGCACGCTGTTCCGCCTGACGCGCAGCGTCGGCTGGCACTACCGCGACGTCGCGCTGCGGCACGGCGCGGATCTTCGCGAAGACGATCTTGATCGCGCATTCCGCTGGGCATGGCGCGACGCCCGCGCACCGCACGAGACGAATGGCGCGCGCCCCGACGATGATCGCGGCTGGTGGCGGGCGCTCGTCGGGCGGGTGCTCGATGCATGCGGCAGCGCACCGGGGCTGGATCGCGATGCGTATTTTTCCGAGCTGTGGAGCGAGTTCACGCGGCCCGGCGTGTGGGAACTTTTTCCCGAAACGCTCGAAGTCCTCGCCGCGCTGAAGGGACGCGTGAGGCTCGGCGTGATCTCGAATTTCGACAGCCGGCTGCGCACGATTCTCTTGAACCTCGGAGTCACGGAGCTTTTCGACGACATCGTGATCTCAAGCGAAGTCGGAACGGAAAAGCCGGCGGCGAGAATCTTCTCCGCAGCGCTCGTTCGCGCAGGTGTTGCTGCATCGGAGGCGCTGCACATCGGCGATGAACCGGAGGCGGACTGGCTCGGTGCGGAGCGTGCGGGACTCCTCGTGTTCCGTTTGCGGCGCCCGGAAAATTCGCTCCGCGACGTGCTGGAACTACATTGAATTCAGTCGCGCAAGCGGCTTGGCGAGGAATTCCAGCAGCCGTTCGGCCATGAGCCGGTGTCCCGCCGCATTCGGGTGGATGCGCTCGCCGAAGAGCGTCTTGTTCGACGGCCACGATGCCTCCGTCAGCTCGGGAAATCCGATTGCAGCGATGTTGTTTTCTTTCGCCACGTCGCGCAGGCGATTGCGGTACGCCGTCATGCGCGCGCCCTCGTCGGGATTGGTTCCCGCGTCCGGTTGCGAGGGATCGACTCCCGGTGTGTTCGGATCGCGATACACGGGCAGCAGGATTCCGAACCACGCCATTTTTTCCACGCACATGCGGTTCATTTCGAGAAAGTGCGCGATGTATTCCTCCTCCGAGGATCGAGGTTCCGGTGCCACTCTGCCCGGAGGCGTCGCGGCCTTCCGCTGCGCGGATTCCGCGATGTGGAGCAGGAGCTGGCTGTGGCTGATCACGCCGCGGACGAAGACCTGCGCACCGCTTGCGGGCATCGTCGCGCGGTCCGGTAATCCCGCGGAACGCACGTCATTCCACCCGAAGCACGCGAGCACGATGTCCGGCGCGAGCGCTGCGATGTCGCGCCGCAGCCACGTGAGGCCCTGGCCGCTCGTGTAGCCGGGGCAAGCGAGCGGCAGCACTTCGATTTCGCGTCCGGGAAATTTCATTCGCAGCGAGTCTTCGAGCAGCGCGGAGTACGGCTTTTCCGCCGCGTCGAACTCCGCCGGTTTTTCCTTTTTGAATGCGACGGGCACGCGGTAGCCGAATGTCACCGAGTCGCCGAGCACGACGATGCGGATGCCTTTCTTCGCGCCGATGTCGCGCGTCATGCGCAGGTGCTGCGCGTTCGTTGTCACGGGCGTGAAGTCCCACCAGATGCCGCGGAGGTTCGCCTTCAGCCGCCAGCAGAGCAGGGGATCGAATTCAAACATGCCGCCCGTCGTCTCGCCCTGCGTGTCGGAGCGGAGCTGCGGCGAGGAGACGAAGACCGCGAGCGGATCGATCCGGCTTCCAAAAATCCGCACGGCGATCTCCGCGAGGCCGACGAGCACGGGCACCAGCACTAGCGAGACGCCGACGAGGAGCCAGCGCGCGCGCGCCGAGGCCGGTCGTCTTTTCGGAGGAGGAGTCATCGCGGAGTGCTAGCCGCGAAAATGCGCGATGACGCGGAAAAAATCACGTAATGCATCGAGGCGGCTGCAGCGCGGTTCGCCGCTCATCATTTTTTCTGCACCCGAGCAGGCTCGCGGTTCGCGGAGCCTTTCATTCTGGTGAGCGAGTCGCCGAGTTCCGAGCGCATCTCGTTCGCAAATTTTGTGAGCGAAGCGACGATCTCCGGGTGATCCGCAGCACGGTCAGTCGTCTCTCCGATGTCGCCCACGGTGTCGAAAAGCTCCGCCTTTTCGAGTTTTGTCGGGCGGTAGTTCGACGGGATGCCGCCCGTGGCGCGCGGCATCCCGACGGCGGAACGGTAGGTGTGCGGGAAGACGAGCTTCCAGCGGCCGTCGGTCACGGATTGGAGTTCGTTGTTCGCGTACCACGTCGCGTAGGCGCGGTGCGGATTCTTTGCGTCGGGTGCGCCGCTGAGGAGCGGCCACACGTCGAGTCCGTCAATTTTCCGCTCCGGCAGCTTCGCGCCGGTGAGTGCGGCGACGGTGGGCAGGATGTCGATCGTCATCGCGATGGTGTCCGTCTTCGTGCCGGCGGGAATTTTCCCCGGCCAGCGCATCACGCACGGAACGCGTGTGCCGCCGTCCCAGCTCGTGCCCTTGCCCTCGCGCAACGGCCCCGCGCTGCCCGCGTGGTCGCCGTAGCTCAGCCACGGGCCGTTGTCGCTGGTGAAGATGACGAGCGTGTGCTCGTCCACGCCTGCGCGTTTCAGCGCTGCGAGCACTTCGCCAACGGACCAGTCAATTTCCTGGATCACGTCACCGAAAAGCCCCGCGCCGGACTTGCCTGCGAACTTCGCGCTCACATGCAGCGGCACGTGCGGCATGTTGTGCGCGAGGTAGAAGAAGAACGGCCTGTCCTTGTTCTTCTCGATGAACGCCACGGCGCGCTCGGTGTAGCGCGTGGTCATCGTGTTCTGATCCTCATGCGTCATCGCGGGGATGAGCACCTTTTCGCCGTCGTACATCGGCAGATCCGGATACGCGCCCGGCTTCGCCTCCGGGCAGTGAGGCCACATGTCATTCGAATACGGCAGGCCGAGCCATTCATCGAAGCCGCGGCGCGTTGGCATCCACTCGGGCTTCGCGCCGAGGTGCCATTTGCCCGCCATGCCGGTTGCGTAATTCTTCTGCTTCAGCATCTCGGCGATCGTCGTGTCGCCGGGATTCAGCCCGATCGGCGAACTCGGCAGGAGCGCCCCGTGGATGCCCACGCGCGAGTGGTAGCAGCCAGTGAGGATCGCGGATCGCGAAGCCGAGCACACCGCCGACGAGACGTGGAAATTTGTGAAGCAGCGTCCCTCGGCAGCCATGCGATCGAGGTTCGGCGTGGCGAAACTTTTTTGACCAAACGGCCCGATGTCCGCGTAGCCAAGATCGTCGCAGAAGATGATCACGACATTCGGCGGACGATCCGCGGCGTGCGCGGTGAGGACGGTGAGGACGGTGACCAGCAGGAGGAGGAACGCTTTCATCCCTCGATGAATGCAGCTCCAGCGCCTAGTGGCGAGCAAGAGATACTCGTAGCCGCCGAGGGAACGAGGTGGGCACTTCTCTGCCGTCGGCGGCTACGAAGGTTGCCGCAATCGAACCCGCACGCATTGACCATGCGGGGATGTGCCACTAGCGTGCGCGCCCTTTTCCAAATGAGCGCAAATTACAAAGACACCCTGCTGCTGCCAAAGACGGACTTCCCGATGAAAGCCGATCTCGTGAAGCGTGAGCCTGAGCGGCTTGCGAAGTGGGAGGCCGCGGGGCTCTACCGGCAGATTCTCGATGCGCGGATCGGCGCGCCGCTCTTCGTGCTGCACGACGGGCCGCCGTTCGCGAATGGCGACGTCCACATGGGCACGGCGCTGAACAAGATTTTGAAGGACCTCGTGGTGAAGTCGCGCTCTATGCTCGGCTTCCGCGCGCCATTCGTGCCGGGCTGGGACTGCCACGGGCTGCCGATTGAGTTCAAGGTGGTGAAGGAGCAGCGCGGCCTGGAGCCCGCGGAAATCCGCCGCCGTGCGGAGGCGTTCGCGCGCAAATACATCGATATCCAGCGCGGGCAGTTCAAGCGGCTGGGCGTGTTCGGCTCGTGGGAGGATCCGTATCTCACGCTCGCGCCGGGCTACGAGGCGGACATCATCCGCGCCTTCGGGAAGCTCGTGGAGAAGGGCCTCGTGTATCAGTCGAAGAAGCCCGTGTATTGGAGCACCGGCGCGCAGACCGCGCTCGCGGAGGCGGAGGTGGAATACGCGCCGAAAACGGACCCGGCGATCTTTGTGAGGTTCAGGCTTACGCCGGAAAGTGAAGCCGCAATCGGTCGCAGCGGCCCAACATACGTTGTGATCTGGACGACGACTCCGTGGACCTTACCGGCCAACGTGGCAGTCGCGTTTAGTCCAAACCTCAGCTATTTGGCGTTCACCCGGAACGGTGAAAATTACATCATCGCTCAAGTGCCGAATCTGCCGCCGGAATTGGAAGACCCGCTCAGGCGTGAACCGACAACAGAATACGCGCAAGTCGTGACCCCGGAGGTGATGGCGTCACTCCGTTACAAGCATCCATTCTTGGATCGCGAGAGTCGTTTGATCGAAGCCTCGTTTGTAACGGCAGACACGGGCACCGGCCTCGTTCACATCGCGCCCGGCCACGGCAAGGACGACTACATCGCCGGTCAGGCGAACGGCCTGCCCGTTCTCTCGCCCGTGGATGACTTCGGCAAATTCACCGAGGACGTCGGCGTGCCGGCGTGGATCGGCAAGTATGTCTTCGATGCCAACGCCGAGATCGTCACTTTCCTCCGCGAGAACGGCTCGCTGCTCGCGGAGCAGAAATACACGCACGACTACCCGCACTGCTGGCGCAGCAAGACGCCCATCGTCTTCCGCGCGGTGGAGCAGTTTTTCATCAAGGTGGACGCCATCCGCGCCGATGCGTTGAAGGCCATCGATGAGACCCAGTGGATTCCCGCGTGGGGGCGCAACCGTATCTACGGCACCGTCGAGTCGCGGCCCGACTGGTGCATCTCGCGCCAGCGCACGTGGGGCGTGCCGCTGCCGGTTTTCTACGAGGAGAACGGGACGCCCATCGTGCGCGCCGACCTCGCGACGAAGGTCGCCGACCTCGTCGAGAGTGGCGGGACGAACCTGTGGTTTGAAAAGGACGACGCGTGGTGGGCCGCGCAACTCGGACTGCCCGCAGGCACTTCGCGACGCAACGACACGCTCGATGTGTGGATTGATTCCGGCGTCTCGCATCAGGCCGTGCTGATGCGCCACCCGGAGCTGAAGGCGTGCGGCGGTGTCGCCGACGTGTATCTCGAAGCGACCGACCAGCACCGCGGCTGGTTCCAGTCGTCGCTCATGACGAGCGTCGCGCTCACGGGACACGCGCCTTACAAGACGGTCATCACGCACGGCTTCGTCGTGGACAAAGACACGAAGAAGAAAGTCAGCAAGAGCGACCAGGGCACCTACAAGAAGCCGATGGAGGCCGAGCATTTCGTCGGTAAATTCGGCGCGGACATCGTGCGCCTGTGGGCCGCGAGCGTGGATTTCACCAACGACGTTCCGTTTTCCGAGGACAGCTTCGCGCGCACGAGCGAGGCATACCGCAGCTTCCGCAACGTGCTGCGCATCCTGCTCGCGAACATCGCGGGCTTTGTGCCGACGGGCGCCGGGGACGCGCATGGCGCGACGACGGTGGACAAGTGGGTGCTGTCGAAATTGCAGGGCGTCATCGCGACCTGCCGCGCGGCATACGAAGCCTACGACTTCCGCCGCGTGTTCGAGACGGTGAATCAATTCTGCACCGTCGAACTGAGCGCGCTCTACGTGGACATCACGAAGGACCGCCTCTACTGCGACGCCGCGAATTCCCCGCGTCGCCGGGCGACGCAAAGCGTGATGCACGCGTGCTTCGACGCCGTGGCGAAACTCCTCGCGCCGATCCTCGCCTACACTGCCGACGAGGCGTGGGAATTTTCCGGTAAGAAGACGAGCATCCACATCGAGAAACTCCCCGAGGCCAACGCCGCGCTCCGCGACGAAGCACTCGAAGCAAAGGTGGACGAATGGCTAAAGCTACGCGCCGCCATTTACCAGCAAGCCATCGAGCCCGCACGCCAGGCGAAGACCATCGCAAAGTCACTCGAAGCCGCCATCACGCTCGACATCGCCGACGCGCAGCACGTCGCGCTGAATGCCGACAAGGCAGAGTTGGAGGAGTTCCTGATCGTCAGCGAACTCACGCTCGCATCCGGCACCGAGCCCGTCGCGAAAGTCTTCCGCAGCGGCCAGCCGCAATGCCCGCGCTGCTGGCGCCACCAGCCACTCACCGCGAAGGGTGTCTGCACGCGCTGCGACGAAGCGCTGCCCGCATAGATGAAGTTCCTCGCCTCCATCGCGCTGCCCGCCTACGCGCTCGACCAGCTCACGAAGTGGTGGATTTTTACGCACTACGCGCTGCGTCCGGATGAGAAGAACCTCGCGCAATTTCCCGATGTAATCGCGAGGACGGCGCACCTTCCGCTCGATGCGGACGTGATCCCCGGTTGGTTTTCGATCGTGCATTGGGGAAACACCGGCGCGGCATTCAGCTTTCTCAGCGATCATCCGTGGGTGTTCATCGTGATCTCGATCGCGGCGTTCATCGGCCTGCTGGTCGCGTGGCGGAAAAATGTCTTCACCGATGCTGCGTCGCGCGTCGCGGTGCCGCTGCTGCTCGGCGGCATCCTCGGGAATGTCACGGATCGTTTCGTCCACGGCTACGTCGTGGATTTTCTGCTCTTCGATCTGCACGTCCGCTTTGCGAATCCGTGGCCCGCGTTCAATGTCGCGGACTCGTGCATCTTCGTCGCCGCAGGGCTTTTCGTGTTTGCCGCAATCCTCGATGCGAGGAAGCAGCGCGCGCAAAAATAGCGGTTTACAGTGCGCGGAAACCGGCCTCCTCCTCAGGCGCGAGCAGCTTCGCGCCCTTGATGAGCCGGCAAAATTCCTTCTTCGTCGCCTTCACGTGTTTGCCCTCGCTGGTCGCGAGATTTTTCATCGTCTTGTACTGCACCTCCAGCCGATCGAGCGCGACGATGCGCAGGAATTCGCCGCCGAGATGCCAGACTTGGTTTTGCCGCAGTTTCATGTCGCGCAGCTTATCGGCGCGATCCGCTCCGGCTGCGAACTGAATTTTCCCCTCCTGCGTAGCCGTGCATGTGAAAGCGCGGGCTGAACGTCCTCGCGAGCGTCTGAAGGGTGCCCGCGTTTTCACAAACGCGGTTACGGATGATCCGCGCGCTTTCTTTGCTCGACGTTGCGCGCCGGGAAAACGAAATGTCTGCGCGATGTTCCGCGCCATCATCCTCCTTACGAAAGGCATCCTCCGCAACACGCAGTTGCGCCGGAATCTCATGATGTGGATCATGCTTGCGGCGATGCTCATGCTCTTCCTCGGGGCGTGGCTGATCCCCGACGCATGGGCGCGCAAGCATGTGTGGCTCTACTTTCTCTATTGGGCGATCTGCACATGGCTCACCATCGCCGGGCTGCTGCTTGCGGTGTTCGACATCCTGATCATCCGTGCGGCGGCGCGTGCAATGCAGCGGCGCATAGAGCAGGATATCGCGCACATTGATGCGAAGACGAAGGGGGAGCGGAAGTGATTCGTTCGCGCGACGAACTCGAGGCGCAGGAGCGCGTGATGCTCGCGAGCTATGCGCAAAAATCCGGCGAATCCGAGGGGCGCATCCACCCGGAGCCAAAGCACCCGCATCGTACGGACTACCAGCGCGACCGCGCGCGCGTGATCCACAGCCGCGCATTCCGGCGGCTGGAATACAAGACGCAGGTCTTTCTGAACGGCACGGGCGATCACCTGCGCACGCGGCTCACGCACACGTTTGAAGTCGCGAACATCACGCGCACCATCGCGCGCGCGCTCGGGCTGAACGAGGATCTCGCCGAGGTCATCGCGCTCGCGCACGACCTCGGGCATCCGCCGTTCGGCCACACGGGCGAGGAGACGCTCGATGAGCTGATGTGCGACCATGGCGGTTTCGATCACAATGAGCAGAGCCTGCGCATCGTGGACGTGATCGAGCTGCGCTACCCGAAATTTCCCGGCCTGAACCTCAGCCACGAGGTGCGCGAGGGATTGCAGAAGCACGCGCGATTTTACGAGAGCGCGAAGCCCGGCGGGAAGCGCACGACACAGCCTTCGCTCGAGGCGCAGGTGGCGAATCTCGCCGACGAGATCACGTATTACAGCCACGACCTTGATGACGGCCTCGACTTCAAGCTGCTCGGCCCGCGGCAGCTCGCCGACCTCGAAGCGTGGAGCAGCACGGAGGCGCAGGTGCGCTGCGATTTCCCGACACTGAAAGGCGGAGAACTGCGCGCGTACTCGATCCGGTGCCTGATTGATCGCCAGGTCGCCGATGTCATCCGCACGAGTTCGGCGCGCATTGATTCCGCGGGCGTGCGCAGCGCCGATGACGTGCGCGCCTACTCGCGCCCGCTCATCGCCTACAGCGACTCGCTGCGCCGCGCGAATGTGCAGCTCCGGAAATTTCTCTACAAGAATCTCTACTACCATCCGCGAGTCGCCGATGCGAACAAGGCCGCGTGCGAAATGCTCGGCGATGTCTTTGAGGCGTATCTCAAAAAGCCCGAACTGCTCGGCGAAGCGACCGCGCGCCGCGTGGATCGCGGCGGCCTGCACCGCACCGTGTGCGACTACGTCTCCGGCATGACCGACCGCTATCTGCTCGATGAGCATGCGCGGCTTTTCAAAAAAACGCGCAAGCCCGCAGCGAAACGCACGAACAAAGCTGTGCCGAAGAAAATCGTGCGCAAGCGCAAGGCATCCCGAGCCCGCAAATGATGAACGAACGAACGCGCGCATTGCGGCTGGCACCTCCCGTAGCCGCGGACGGCAGGAGGCGGGCCGATTTTTTTCCGCCTTCCGCGCTCCACGTTCCGCGTTTGAAGTGCCCGCCTCCTGGCGTCGGCGGCTACGGATAATTTCCAACCACCCCACCATGACCGACACACCCCACACCCCCGCGAACCGCGGCTGGATCGTCACCTTCGCCGGACTCGGCATCAATCTCGCACTCGGCATCCTCTACGCGTGGAGCCTCGTGAAGGGCGTCATCGAAAAGGAATTCGGCTGGCAGGGCACGCAGCCGAACGATCCCTACGCCGTGTGCTGCCTCGTCTTCGCAGGCGCGATGATTCTTGCGGGACGCTTCCAGGACAAATTCGGTCCGCGCATCACGGCGACGATCGGCGGCGTGCTGGTCGGCATCGGATTTTACGTCGCGTCGCTGTCCACGAATTATTGGAACTGGATCATCGGCTTCGGCGTGCTCGCGGGCACGGGTATCGGCTTCGGCTATTCGTCGGCCACGCCGCCCGCGCTGAAATGGTTTCCGCCCGCGAAGACCGGGCTCATTGCGGGCCTCGTCGTCGCGGGCTTCGGCCTCGCGCCCGTCTATCTCGCGCCGCTCACGGATTATCTTTTGAAGACCGGCACGCCGAGCGAGGGCGTGCTGCACGCGATGCGAGTTTACAGCGTCCTGCTCACGGTGATCGTCATCGGCCTCGCGCAGTTCCTCGTGAACCCGCCCGCGGGATTTTCCGCAACAAAATCATCCGGCGCGACGCCCGCCGCCGGTGCGACGCCCGGCGAGATCGTCCGGCAGCCGCGCTTCTGGGTGCTGTGGCTCATCTACCTCATCGGTTCCGGTGCGGGTCTCATGGTTATCAGCAGCGTGAGTAAGATGGCGAGAAACAGCATGGGATCGCTCGCGTTTGTGGCAGTCGCAGTCTTGGCCGTTGGCAATGCGGGCGGGCGTGTCCTCGCCGGGACGCTCTCGGACAAGATCGGACGCCGGTGGACGCTGTGCCTCGTGCTCACCGTGCAGGCCGCGCTCATGTTTGCCGCGATCCCGATCACGGGATCGAAGGACAAGCTGCCCGTGCTCGTTGTCACGCTCGCCGCGCTCATCGGCGCGAACTACGGCGCAAACCTCTCGCTCTTTCCCTCGCTCACGAAGGAACTGTGGGGCCTGAAAAGTTTCGGCATGAACTACGGCATGCTTTTCACCGCATGGGGCGTCGGCGGCTTCGTGCTTCCGAAAGTGCAGCAGATCCTTTTCAACGCGAGCAAGGACGCGGCGGGGGAGGGGAACTACGCATCGTCATTCATGCTCGCAGGCGGGCTGCTCATCGCCGGAACGGCGCTCACGTTTCTGATCAAGCCTTCGCAAAAGGCGGCGTGATCGGAGGCGCGCCGCCCGGCTCACGCGCCTTCACGCGAGAAAATTGAGTCCTGCGTTGAAATTCAGAAGTTTCGCTCACCCGGAGGGTGAAAGGAAATTAGCCGGTGGCGCAAGCCACCGGATCACGGTCACACAATCATGCGCCCCGGAGGGGCGCTGGAAACCGGGGAATATCCGCCACCCCTCCGGGGCGGCTGCCATTTTGCCGCGGATCCGGTGGCTCGCGCCACCGGCTAATATCCGATGGCCCTCCGGGCCGTCGGACAGTTTCGTGAGACTGAAAAATCCCGCCTACTTCTTCCCGCGCACCTTGTCCTTCTTCCGCTCCAAATCATCGTCGAGCTTCTGCATCTCGTGCTTGAGCTGCTTGCCCAGTTGCTCGAACGCCTCGTAGTCGCCCTTCGCCTCGGCCTTCGCGATTTCACCTTTCAGAAAAAGTTCCTGCTCGGCTTTCTTCGCCTTGGTGAGCGACTCCAGTTCGGTGATTTCCGCTTTCTGTGCGGCGGTCAGTTTCGAGGTCGGCGACTGTTTTTCGAGGCGTTCCATCGCGAGTTCGTAGGCGCTTTTCATTTCGGTGGAGAATCGGTGATCGCGGGCCGGATGTCGCCGACTTTTTTCGGCGTCTGAAAAAATCAAGCCGCGCGCCTTTGCGCCGTAGCATAGCTCTCCAGAGTTGTGCGTGGACGCCCGCCTCCGATGCGCAGCTCTGGAGAGCTACGCTACGAGTCCGCCGCGCGCCTCTCAACGCTCAACCCTCAACTCTCAACTCCCCGCTGCTGGCCCGCGCCGTGCTTGGAAGAAAACGCCCATGCCCAATCGAAAACGGACGTTGCTCGCCAGCCTTGTCCTCACCGTCGCAGTGTTCCTCGCGTACGGTGCGGTGTGGCGTTTCGATTTTGTCCGCTACGACGACCCCAGCCACGTCTTCGACAACGCGCACATCGCCACGGGCCTCAGCGCCGAAAATCTCCGCTGGGCATTCACGCATTTCAATGCCGGGCAGTGGCTCCCGCTCACGTGGATTTCATTCATGCTCGATGTGTCGCTCTTCGGCCTCTCGCCCGGCGCGATGCACGGCGTGAACGTCCTCCTCCACGCCACAAACGCGCTGCTGCTCTTCGCGCTTCTCCGCAGGATCACCGGCAAATTCTGGCACAGCTTCGCCGTCGCCGCGCTCTTCGCGCTGCATCCCGTGAATGTCGAATCCGTCGCATGGATCACTGAGCGAAAAAATGTCCTCAGCACCTTGTTCTGGCTGCTCGCCACGCTCGCCTACGTCCGCCACGCCGAGCGCCCGCGCGTGGCCACGATGGCGCTGGTCGCCGTGCTGCTCGCGTGCGGGCTCATGGCCAAGGCCATGCTCGTCACGCTGCCCTGCACGCTGCTGCTGCTGGATTTCTGGCCGCTCGCGCGCTGGCGCAAATCGAAGTGGACCCACGTCGTCGCGGAAAAGATCCCGCTGTTCGCGCTCTCCGCCGTCGCCTGCTGGCTGCAAATCCACGCCGCATCGCACGACGGCCTGCTCTGGGCTGCCGCCGTCCAGCCGCCGGGATACGGAATCTTCTGCGCGCTCGCAAATGTCGCGCGCTATCTCGGCCTGCTCGTCTTCCCGGCAAACCTCGCGCCGATGTACGCGCTCCCTGCGAACACACCCGTGCTGCTCGGCTCACTCGGCGCGGCGATCATCGCGGCGATGCTCGGCGTCGGTTTTGCGCTGCGGAAAAGCAGGCCCGCGGTGCTCGTGGGCACGCTGTGGTTTCTCGGAGTGCAGGTGCCCGTGAGCGGACTCGTGGGCACGGGCGACGCCGTCCTCTGCGACCGCTACCTCTACGTGCCGGGCATCGGAATTTTCATCGCCGCGGTGTGGGGTCTGTCCTCGCTGCGCATGAGCGTCAGCCCCGCGCTGCTGCGTCCGCTTGCCGCTGCCGCAGCCATCGCGATGTGCGCGCTCACTTTCGCGCAGACGCGTCACTGGCGGAATTCATTCGTGCTCTTCACGCACGCCGCCGAGGTCTCGCCGGACAGCCTCACCGCGCAGAAGAATGCGCGCTGCGCACTCGGCACCGCGCTCGCCCGCGCCGGACGCCACGCCGAGGCGATTGCAGAATTCCGCCGCATCCTCCGCGAGCATCCCGGCGACGCGGAAGCGCTCCTTTGCCTCGGCACCCAGCTCCTCGCCAGCGGCGCTGCGCAGGAATCCGCAGACATACTCAGCGAAGCCGTCGCGCAAAATCCCGCCGATCCCGCCGCGCGCGAATGGCTCGCCCGCGCCCGCACCGCAGCAGGGCAGTGAATTCACAGTTGAGAGTTGAGAGTTGAGGGTTGAGGGTCGCCGTCCTTTTTTACGACCGCGCAATTCAGACCTCATGACTCTCAACTCTCAACCTTCAACTCTCAACTGATGCTGCAACTCCTAAGCACCGACTTCGACGGCACCATCGTCAACCACGACACCAAGCCCGCCGTCGTGCCCGAGATGATCGCCGCGTTGCGCGACCTCCGCGCCGCGGGCGTGAAGTGGGCCGTGAACACCGGCCGCACGCTCGGGCACATGGACGACGGCCTCGTGCGCGAATTCGCGCTGCCCGTGCAGCCCGACTTCGCCATCGTCGAGGAGCGCGACATCTATCACCGCGAGGACGACGGACGCTGGAAGCCGTTCGGCGATTGGAATGCGCGCAGTGCCGTCCTGCACGACGAGATGTTCCGCCTCGCCGGGCCGCTGCTCGCGGAGGTGCTCGCATTCCTCGAGCGCTTCGAGGGCGTGCAGAATCTCTACGACAAGGGCCGCTACATCGGCTGCATCACCGCGAGCAACGGCGACATGGATCGCCTTTGCCATTTCCTCGACACACTCCGCGCGCGCCTGCCGATGTTCAGCTACCAGCGCAACACGATCTACATCCGCTTCTGCCACGAGGCGTACAGCAAAGGCACCGCGCTCGGCGAACTCGCGCGCCTGCTCGGCCTCGGTCACGACGCGATTTTCGCCGCCGGCGATCATCACAACGACATCCCGATGCTCGACGGCAGCTTCGCGAAGTGGGTCACCTGCCCGTCGAACTCTTGCGAGGAAGTGAAGCTCACCGTCCGCACCGCCGGCGGCTACCTCGCAAAAGGCGCGGCCAGCGCGGGCGTCGTCGAGGCGCTCCGGCACTTCGGATTTTGGAATGCCACATGATGCGCGTTAGCGTTCGCGGATGAGTCTCTTGAAACTCTGCACTCCCGCTGAATTGCTGGAAAGTGGAGCCATGCCGGAGAACGAAATCATCAAGGAAATCCGGGATTATGCCGTTGAAGACTGTGCCTCTGTTGAGCCTGCGGAAAGTCAGAGATTGCACGGACTTCACCAAGAGAATACGAAGCACAAATGTCGGACAGCGAACTCAAAGGACAACACACCGCTCTCCCGTGGTGGGACAACGCAGAGGAATACGCCGAAGTTCTCTCAATGCTCCCGGCATCGGAAAACGATCCGCCTATCACCTACAACGATTGGCTTAAGCTCCTCGAAAAGTGCGAGAAGGTTTTGCTCAACAACGGCATGATCCCCATTCGTGTCCCAGTTGATCCCGCTGCCTTGAAAGCATGGTGTGATCGCGAGAAGAAGCGGGTATGCCGGGACAGCATGAGCGCTTTCGTCATGATGCAGCTCGGAAAGCAGCTCCACGCAGGACGCAACAACTGAAACTTTCGGAATGCTTTCAACCGCGCTCATGGCTTTGTTTTCCTCTTTTTCGGGATGTCCTTCATCCTGAGCGGCTTTACCTTCACGCCGCGACGCAATGATTTCACGAACTCAGCGGGCAGGCCGGATGATTTTCGAGGCTTGGCTTTTGGTTTACGGGATGACATGTAAAACGAGATGAACCCTTGGAAATGGCTTTCTGGCACCTTTGGGGCACTTGGAGAGAATCGAGGGCTTCAGCAACGCATCGCCTTGGCCAAGGAGCAGATCGCGGCGAGAGACGAGCAAGCCGCGGCGCGCGAGAAGGAGTTTGCGGCGTCTCTTGCGGATGTCCAAAAGGAAGCTTCCGGTGCGCTTATGGAGGCGCAAAAGGCGCTGGCGGTATCGGAACAAAAGAACGCAATCCTTCAGAAAGAGAATGAAGATTTGCGACTTCAGCTTGAGCAAGCAAAGCAGCAAATAAGAACTTACGAGGCAAAAGCAAAGCGTGCGGACTGGGTAAAAGAACACTTTCCGCCAGAGGAAGAAAACACACCGTTGCAAGGCTACTGAAAGCTCATGCCGCCTTCCTCTGCGGGGTCTTGTAGAGCATCCACTTGCCAACCACCTTGCGCAGTCCGGCTAGCGACCAGAAACCCCCAGCACACAACGGAAGCCGAAGTAGTCGTCACGACGCACGGGATGAACGCGGTCGCGATACGAGGAGCGCAGACTGAGCGGAACGCAGCCGAGCCACGACGCGCCCCGCAACACCCGTAACGCCGTTCCATCACTGGCTTTCTCTTTTTCGAACGCAGGGTATTCTTTGAGCAGTTCCGGGCTGTTCATCGCCGCTTTGTATTCGTCCTCACACCATTCAGCCGCATTGCCTCCGAGATCGTGAATGCCGAGGCGGTTTGCCGCGTAGCTCGCAACTGCCGCGGTGCGTGCCTCGCCGTCATCATAATCTTTCAGCGGACCGCTCCATCCTTCGCCGGGCAGGGATTTCAGGTAAGTCTTGTCGCCGTAGTTTCCCGAGTCCTTCGGCGGCGGCCATGCACTGCCCCACGGATATTTGCCGAGCCCCACCGCCGCGCTCCATTCCTCATCCGTCGGCAGGCGATACGTCTTTCCCTCCTTCTTGCTCAGCCATGCGCAGAACTCGCGCGCCTCATTCCAGTTCACGCCGACGACGGGATGATCGCGCCCCTGCTCAAAGCCCGGCTTCTGCCAACTCGCCTTTTCATCTAGTTCTCTAGTGATCTTCGAGGTGCCGTCCTTCTGCTTCACCACTTTCATCACGAAGACGCCGCCGTCCTGCTTGTAGCCGGTGTCCTTCACGTAAGCCTCGAAGTCCTTCACGCGCGTCTCGGTGCGGCAGAAGAGCACCTTCGTCCCCGGCACGGGGACGAATTCCATGCCGAGGGAATTGAGGAACGGCGCATCCTTCGTGGCGGAGGCAGGGTCGCCGTCCCTAGCCTTGAGGGATGAAGTGCCCGAGGCGACGAACGCCACGAGCACGGTGAAGGTGGAGACGAAGGCGGTGCGGGTGAGGGCAGGCATGGCGAGTGGAGATTGAGTTCGCCGTCTGCATTTCAGGAATACCCGACGGAATCAAGCAGCGGCCATTTTGAAAAAAACTCCGCCTTGCCGCTCTGCGTGCGGGTCGCTAAACACGGCGTTCCTTTCACAACCAACTCCTTCTCACCATGGGCAACATCTACAACAACATCATCGAGACCGTCGGCCGCACGCCGCTGGTGAAACTCAACCGCATCCCCGCTTCCGAAGGCGTGGACCCGAGCACGACGATTGCGCTCAAGTGCGAGTTTTTCAATCCGCTCGGCTCGGTGAAGGACCGTATCGGCGCGGCGATGATCGAGGACGCGGAGAAGCGCGGCATTTTGAAAAAGGAGACCGTCATCATCGAGCCCACGAGCGGGAACACGGGCATCGCGCTTGCGTTCGTCGCGGCAGCGAAGGGCTACCGGCTCATCCTCACGATGCCCGAGACGATGTCCGTCGAGCGCCGCACGCTGCTCGCGATGCTCGGCGCGGAACTCGTGCTCACCGAGGGCGCGAAGGGCATGAAGGGCGCGATCGCCAAGGCCGAGGAACTCGCCGCAGCCACGCCGAACTCGTGGATTCCGCAGCAGTTCAACAACCCGGCGAACCCGGCCATTCACTCGAAGACGACTGCCGAGGAATTGTGGGCGGACACGGACGGGAAGATTGACATCTTCGTTTCCGCGGTCGGCACGGGTGGCACGATCACTGGTGTCACCGAAGTCATCAAATCGCGCAAAGCGTCGTTCAGCGCCATTGCCGTCGAACCCGCGGATTCGCCGGTCATCTCGCAGACGCTCGCGGGCGAGCCGCTGAAGCCCGGCCCGCACAAGATTCAGGGCACCGGCGCGGGCTTTGTGCCGAACAATCTCCACCTCAAGGACAGCGCGGGAAATCCGCAGATCGTCGAGTGCGTGAAGGTGTCGAACGACGATTCGTTTGCGATCGCGCGCCGTCTTGCGAAGGAGGAGGGCATCCTCGTCGGCATCAGCACCGGTGCAAATGTGTGGGCTGCGATCCAGGTCGCGAAGCGCCCGGAGAACAAGGGCAAGCTCATCGTCACCGTCGCCTGCTCGACCGGTGAGCGCTACCTCTCCACCGCGCTCGCAGCGGAAGCCCGCGCAGCAGTCGGGGGCTAAACCGTAGCCGCCGACGGCAGGAGGCGGGCACTTTTCACGCGAGCAATCTCGCCGTCGTCTCGGGAACATGGGGGCGATCCTTCATCTGTAGCCGCGCTTGTAAAAGCGCGGGCACGCTTTGCTTTCACGCGAGAAGATCAGCCCGCGCTTTCACAGGCGCGGCTACGAGCGTGCCCGCCTCCTGCCGTCGTCGGCTACGATGGCCGTCGGCGTCCGCGTGGGTGATTTTTTGAGGGGGCGCAATTCGTTGACGATGCTCCTCGCGTCCCCGCGGAAGCACGCTAGCTTCCCGGCCCTTTTTATGTCCGCACCTGCAAACGCAACACCCGTCGTCAGCGCCAATGGCCTCGTCGTCCGCTACGGTCCCACGACGCTGCTCGGCGGCTCCACCATCGCACTGCACGAGGGCGAACATGTCGGCCTCGTCGGACGCAACGGCTGCGGAAAAAGCACGCTGCTCAAAATCATCGCAGGCGATTTGGAGCCGGATGAGGGCGAAGTCTCGCGACGCCGCGGAATCATGACGGGCTTCCTGTCGCAGACGTTCGACCTCGATCTGGATGCGACCGTGGAGGCGAACGTGCTCAGCGGCGCGCAGCACATCCTCGACATCATCGCCGAATACGAAAGCACGCCCGGCGACTCGCATCGCGGCGCGGATTTGCTCGATGAGATCGAGCGGCACGACGGATGGAACCTCGACTCGCGCCTGAAAAGCCTGCTGCAAAATCTCCACGCGCCCGCACCGGAGCGCATCGTGCGCCCGATGAGCGGTGGCGAAAAACGCCGCGTCGCACTCTGCCGCGCGCTCATCGCGCAGCCGGAGCTGCTCATCCTCGACGAACCGACGAACCACCTCGATCCGCAGAGCGTCGAGTGGCTCGAGAATTTCCTGCGCAGCTATCCCGGCACCTGCTTCCTCGTCACGCACGACCGCTACTTTCTCGACCGTGTCGCCACGCGCATCGTCGAGCTGAAGGCCGGGCAGTTCTATTCCTACCCGGGCAACTACCAGCAATACCTCACGACAAAGGCCGAGCGTGAAGCCGGTGAGGAGTCGAGCGAGCGCCAGCGGCAGAAATTTCTCGCGCGCGAACTCGAATGGGTCCGCAAAGGGCCGAGCGCGCGCCGCACGAAGAGCGTGGACCGCATCGCGCGCTACCACGAGATGGCCGCGCAGGCCGGCCCACAGCGCGAGGAGGACGTGGACCTGATCATCCCGCCGCCGCCAAAGCTCGGGAACACCATCCTCGACCTCATCAATGTCGGCGTCGAAATCGGCGGGCGAAAACTTTTCGACTACCTCTCGCTGGAGCTTCCTCCCGGCGCGCGCGTCGGTTTCGTCGGACGCAATGGCGCAGGCAAGACCACGCTGCTGCGCATCATCCTCGGCGAGCAGCAGCCGACGTGGGGCGAGGTGAAACGCGGCGCGCGCACGGTGATCAACTACGTGGACCAGAACCGCGAAGTCCTCCGCGACGAGGAGAGCGTGATGGAGGCCATTTCCGGCAAAAGTGACTGGGTCGTGCTTGGTGACCACAAGCTGCATGTCCGCAGTTACCTGAAGCGCTACCTTTTCACCGACGAGGCGATCAATGGCCGCATCAAGAACCTCAGCGGCGGAGAGCGCAGCCGTCTCGCGATTGCGAAAATTTTACTGCGCGGCGGCAACCTGCTGATCCTCGACGAACCGACGAACGATCTCGATCTCTCGACGCTGCAAATTTTGGAAGAAGGCCTCGCGGAATTCGGCGGCTGCGTGCTCGTCGTCAGCCACGATCGCTGGTTCCTCAACCGCGTCTGCACGCACATCCTCGCATTCGAGGACGACGGGCGCGTGGAACTGAACGTCGGCGACTACGACTACTATCTCGAAAAGAAGCGCGCACTCGCGAAAGCTCCCGTCGTGGAAATCGCGAAGCCCGTGGCGAAGCCGGTCGCACAGCCCGAGAAGGCGCGTGCGAAAAAACTCAGCTACAAGGATCAGAAGGAACTCGAAGGTATCGAAGCCGTGATCCTCGCCGCCGAAGGCGAGGCCGCGGAGATCGAGAAGATGCTCCACGACCCGACATTCTACGCGACGCGCTCGCGCGAATTCCCCGAGTGGGAAGCAAAGCTCGACGCTCTGAAGGCGCGCATCGTCTCACTCTACGCACGATGGGAGTCACTCGAAGTGATTCGCGCAGCGTCCGAGTCAGCGGAAGTCCGCGGGTAGTATTCGCCGCAGCCGCGCCTACTTTCCCGCCTTCAGGCCGACGAGCACTTTCACGAGTTCCGCAGTCGTGCCCGAGAAACTACGCTTCGCGTCGTGTGCTTGGAGGACACGCCAGGCGGGCGTTTTCGAGGCGGGCAGAAATTCCGCGAGGAGCCACGTATCCGCGAGGTGGATCAGTGCGACAGGCTTGCCCAAGTCCTCGCCGGTCATGATCACCAGCGACTGCCCGGCGGCCACTTTCTGGATCAACTCGGCGGGCGCGGCGATCTGCACGCGGAAGGTTTCGCCGACCGGCGCGCCTTTGAGCAGTTCGGTGGTTTTCAAATCAATGACGCGGTTCTCCAAGTTCACGCCGGTCACCGATGCGACGGCAACGGATTTCACCGACTCGTAGATTTTCGAAATCGGCATGTTGATATTGATCACCGCGGGCGCCGGCTGCGCGGAAAACAGGACGAGCATTGCGGCAGCGAGGATCACGGCGGGATGGCGGAGGCGCATGCGGACACTTAGTCCGGAGCCCGTTCGCAAAGCAATCGCCGACGCTGGATCGTGCGGAGTTCGGTTCCTTCTTTCAAATTCACGCTAAGGTTTCACACTTTCATCGGTACGCCCTCTATGATTTCTGATCACCGCGTTTTCCGCCGGACTCGGGTCGCTCGAATCGCGTCCTGCATCCTTTTTGTCTGTCTGCCGCTCAGTGCGCTGCACGGCCAGCAACTCCCGCCGGACGAGGCCACGCTGCTGGTGTTGAATTCCGGACGGCGTGCTTTTAACGAGCAGAAGTATCCTTTCGCGGCGGATCGGTTTCGCGAGTTTTTGAAAGTCGCGCCAACCCACAAGGATGCGCCGGCGGCGCGTTACGGGCTTGGGCTTGCGCTCATGGAAGCGGGTGATGCCAAGGGCGCGCTCGAAAGTCTGACGCAGGCTTCCGCAACGGAGTCTCCCGACCGTCCGCTCGCGCTTTACCACGTGGGAGCGATGCACCGTTTGGCGGGGACGCAGGCGCTCGCGCAAGTCGCGGCGAAGCCGAATGAAGCGGATGCGTTGCGCGCAGCTGCGGCGCAGAGTTTTGGCGAAGCTGCGAAGGCTTTCGGTGCAGCGGCGGATATGCTCGTGACGAGTGTGAAGAAACCGGCGGCCGATGCCACGGGTGAATTTCCTGCCGACGCGGAATGGCTCGTCCGTGCGCGATGCGATCGCGCGGAGATGCTGCTGCGACTCGGGAAGTACAAAGAGGCGGCGGATCTTGCGTTCAGCGTTCTCGTGGATCCCGCGTGGACGAAGAGCCGCAGCCGGCCGCTCGCCGCGTATCACCTCGGCCATGCGAGCTTCCTGCTGAAGGAATACGTGGAGGCTGGCCGCTCGCTGAGCGGGCTCGCGCCGTTCACGCAGGAATTCGGAGTTCATGCGCGGTACCTCCTCGGTCGCACGCATCATTTGAGCGGCGAACTGCCAGAGGCGGGCGCGCAGTACAAGGCGGTAATGAGCGGTTACGAGGATCAGAAAAAAGCGGCGCAGGAGACTTTGAAAAATCCGGCGGCGCTGAAGGTGGATCAAAAGGCTGCGCTCGAAGCGCTCGTGAATCAGCCGCCGCCGGAGCACGTTGCGCGCGCGACATTTTACAGCGCGGTGCTTGCGTTCGACGAAGGACGGCAGGGTGAGGCGGCCACGCAGTTTGCGGCGTTCGCGCAGAAAAATCCGAAGTCATCGCTCGCGGCGGAAGCGCAGTTCCGCGTGGGCGCGTGCATGGTGCAGCTCAAGAAATATCCCGAGGCCATCGCGGCGCTCGATCCGCTGAAGGAGCATCCGCAGCTTGCGGATCAGGCACTCACCTGGCTTGCACGCGCACGCATCGCCGGGGCCGATCCTGCCAAGCCTGCGGAGTCCGAGCAGGCGCTGAATGCGGCCCTTGATGCGTTGCGGCGCGCTGCGCAGAAATCCGCGGAACTCTCGAAGACCGATGCTGACGCGAAGGCGCGGCGCGGGAGCATCCTGATGGATCTGGCCGATACGGCGGTGCTCGCGAAGCAGTTCAAGGAAGCGGTTACGAACTACGAATTGATCATCTCGGAAAAATCCGATCGTGCCGAGGAGGCCATGCAACGTGAAGTGACGGCGCTGCATCTCGGCGGCCAGTACGCAGAGGCGGATGCGCTCGCTGCGAAATTTGAAGCGGCTTACCCTGCCAGCACGCTGCTGCCCGCGGTGCTTTTTCGCAGCGCGGAAGGCGCCTATCTCCGCGCGGTCAAGATGACGGGCAAGGATGAGCAGAACAAAACGCTGGTCGATGCGGTGAACCGCTACAAGCGCGTCGTGCGGAAGTATCCCGAGTTTGCGTACATCAACATGGCCCGGCAGGGACTCGCGACGGCGCATTACCGCCTCGGCAACTACACGGAAGCGGCGCTCACTTTCGCGACCATCGCGGATGCCGATCGCGTCGGCGATCTTGCGAGCGTGCCGTATCTCATGGCGGATTGCCTCATTCGCGGTTTGCCGCCGGAGACCGAGGACGCGCTCCAAGCCGCGCGGCTCATCCAGCAGGCGGAGCAGGCTGCGAAGTTGCTCGAACAATTCGCCGCGGCGCAGGAGAAGACATCGCAGGCTCCCGATGCCCTGCTCAAGCTCGGTCACTGCTATCAGCGCGTCGGCGCTCTCATGGCTGCGCCCGCGGAACGCACGAAGATGTTGACCGCCGCGGGCGACGCTTATGATCGGGCGATGAAACTTTCCGACAAGGAGCCGGTGAAGTCCGTCGCGCTGTTCGAGCGCGCGAAGTGCCTCGCGCTCCTCAGTGATCCGAATGGGGCGGCGGGCGTGCTCACGCAGTTTCAAAATGCACCGCTCAGCGAAACGAAAAACGCGCCGCTCGCTCTGCTCCGGCTGTCGGTCCTGTTGCGCGCGCAAGGCAAGGCCGCGGAGGCGGTGGCCGTGATGTCGAAGTGCCGCACGCAACACGAGGGCAAGCTGGCCGCGGATCCGGCGCGCGCGAATTGGGCGGCGATGCTCCAGTACGAGCACGCGCTGGCGGTAAAGGAATCCGGCAAGGTGCCCGAGGCGCGCGCGCTCTTCGATGCGGTCGCCCGGCAATTCGCTGGCAAGCCAGAGGGGATGAATGCTCAGTGGCGCGCGAGCCAGTGCAAGCGCGAGGAAGCGGCCGCGCAACTGGCGGTCGCACGCACCGCCGCATCGAAGCAGGGTGCGAAGCCCGAGGAACTCGCAGCGGCAAACAAGGCGGTCGAGACGCAAACGGATGCGATTCGCGACGCAGCGGAAAATTTTCAAGTGCAGGCCGAGCAGATCGCCACGACTGCGAGCGGCTCCGAGGCGCACTTGCGGATGCTCTACGAAGCAGCGTGGTGTTACCGACTGCTGGCGGATGCAGAGACCGGTGCGGCACGGCTGAAGGTGCAGCGCGATGCGCAGGAGAAAGCGAAATCCGGCACCGCAGCAAAGCAGTCGGCGGAAGCCGCAGCGATTCCCTCCGCGCCTTCTGATCAACGTGCCATCGAGTGCTATCGGAAAATCATCGCCGCCGCGCCAGATTCCGCCGTCGCGATGCAGGCGCGGTGCGAACTGGCTGAGATGCACAGCACGCGTGACGAAAGCGAACCTGCGATCGAACTTCTCACCGACGCGCTCGAAAAGTCTCCCGCCGGGGAAATCTCCAGTCGTGTCCGCCTCGGCCTGGCTGCGGCGCATCTCGGTCGGAAAAATCCCGTGCAGGCGCTCGCCTGCGTGCAGCCGATTCTCGCGCTTCCCCTTGGCCCGGACGCCGCCGAGGCGCGCGCCTTGGCTGGTGAGGCGCTCGTTCAGCAACAGCTTTGGCCGAAGGCGCTCGAGCAACTTCTCCCATTCCGCGATGACGACAAACTCCGCAACGTGACGGGCGTGAGCGATCGCGCGCTGCTCCGTCTCGGTCACGCGTTCGCGCAGTCGGGCCAGTGGGATCCGAGTCGCCAAACGCTCGAGGCGCTCGTGCAGCGGTATCCGCAGAGTTTATGGATTGATGAGGCGCGCTACGCCATCGGCTGGGCGTGGCAGAATCAGAAAAATTTCGACAATGCCGTGGCCGCGTTCACGGAAGTGACGAAGCGCACCGCGGCGGAAGTTGCGGCAAAGGCGCAATTCCAAATCGGCCTGTGTCGCATCGAGCAGAAGCGTTACGACGAAGCCGTGCATGCGCTGCTCGCCGTTGCGTTCACCTACGCATATCCGGAGTGGACCGCCGCCGCGCGCTGCGAAGCGGCCCGCGCACAGATGGAAAACAACAAGCCCAAGGAAGCCGCGAGCCAGTGGCAGCAGGTGTTGAACGATCATCCAAAGAGCCCGTGGGCCGAGGTCGCCCGGAAAGGTTTGGGAGGAATCAAATAGCCATGCACATCGCAAAAATATTCCGCGGAATGATCGGCACGCTTGTCGCGGTGCTGCTCGCATTCTGCCTCACGCTGCCCGCCAGTGCTTACATCGAGGCGCCATTTTCACTCGGAAAAGTGATCACGGATTCGACGAACGTCGTCGTGCTGCGCGTGGAGAAAGTCGATCGGGAGAAGAACCTGATCGTTTACTCGAAGGTCGCCGACATCAAAGGCAAGCACAACGGCGACACTATCAAGCACAACATCGGCCGCGGCGGTTTTCACCCGCGCGAGTGGCAGAACATCATGGCATGGGCCGAGGTCGGGCAGACCGCGGTATTTTTTCACAACGGCAGCGCGGGCGAGTGCTGCATCAACGGCTACTGGTACCAGTGCTATGCGGGCGACTGGTGGGCGATGAGCCACGGCGAGCCCTACCTGCTCCGCAGCTATTGCGGGAAGCCGGAGAAACTCATCCCGGCCGTGACCGCGATCCTCGCCGGGCAGGAAGTGATCGTCCCGTGCATGGTGGATGGCGACAAGATGACGATCCAGCTTCGCACGGCGCGGCTTCAGCGGATGAAGGCGAGCCTCAAGATTCAGGACTACAATCCGACGCGCGACTTTGCCGGGTGGGGAGTCGAGGAGTTCCGTCCGATCGGAGGCATGCCCGGCTTTCAGCAATACTCGGCGCTCAGCAACACCGGCCCCGGCGCAGGCGGTGTCGCGCCGATTGATTTCGATGGCGATGGCAAGATGGACTTCTGTCTTTTCGGCGATGCGAAAGTTGCGCTGCTGCAAAATGCGGGCGGGTCGCTGAATGAAATTCCGCTCGGCGTGATCGGCGGCGCGCGCGCGGCGGCGTGGGCGGACTACAATGGCGACGGCAAACCCGATATCCTGCTCGCGACCCCGACAGGTCTGCGCCTTTTTACCAACATGGGCGGCGGAGCTTTCCGCGAGACCACCGCCAGTCTGCCGCGCACGAACTACAGCAACCTCACGGCGGCGGCGTGGATTGATTACGACGGCGACGGCAAGCCCGACATCCTTCTCGCGGACGGATTCAACGGCCTGCGACTTTACCGGAATATCGGTGCCGCTGATGCCGGCCCGGCAAAGGTGGAGTTTGGAAAATGGAAAATCAGCGGGCCATTTGAGAACGCGGGCGGACAGGGTTTCGCGGCGGTCTATCCGCCCGAGCAGAAGGTTGATTTAGCGGGCGAGTATCCTGGGAAAAATGGCGAGAAGGCTGTGTGGAAAGACATCGAATTGCCGGATGGACAGGCCACCAGCGTGAAGGTTTTCCGCGAGGAAAATCACACCTTCATGACGATCTATCTTTTCCGCGAAATCACGACGAACCGTGCCGTGGATCTTCCGGTCTCGATGGGCAGCGGGGGCCCGCTCACGGTCTGGGTGAACGGCGAAAAAGTGCTCGCGGAAAACGTCGCCCGCTTGCCGGCACCCGATCAGACCAAGCCGACACTGAAGCTCAACGCGGGCAAAAACACGCTGTTGATCAAGGCGTGCTACGTCGAGGCAGGCCGATCTTTTTTCTTCGCTGCGACTCCGACGGAGAGCGTGGTTCCGCCGACGTTCGAGGATGTTTCCGACAAGGTCGGGCTCGGGCGGAATGGCATCGCGGGGCAACTGAAGGGAGATCGTCTCATCCTCGGGGATGTGGATGGAGATGGACGCACCGATTTTCTTTTCTGCGCCGGAAACGGAGTGCTCGTGCTGAACAAGAAGGAGGGCTTCGTCGAAGTGAAGAACTCCGGGCTGGCGTTCCAGAGCGGACGTATCACGCCGGCCTTCGGTGATTTCCTCGGCGACAAAACGCTGGGGCTTTTCGTGCCACAATCCGGCGGGAACAAACTCTTCCGCAACGACGGCAAGGGGCACTTCACCGACGTGACCGCGAAGTCTGGCGCGCTTGCCGCCGCGACCGGACAGGCCACTTGCGCAGTGTGGGCAGATTTCAACAATCGCGGAAAACTCGATCTCATCGTCGGTTGCCTGCGCGGACCGAATCGCTTCTTCCGCAACAACGGCGACGGCACTTTCACAGATGCTAGCGAGGCCATCGGCTTCCTTCAGCGGATATTCAACACGCGCGGCCTCGCCGCGATCGACCTCAACAAGGACGGCGTGCTCGACGTCGTCTTCAACAACGAGGGCCAGGAATCCTGCGTCCTCATCGGCGATCCGCAGCGGGTCGCGGTACCGCTCGTCTCAAAGTGATGACAACTGGCATCCGTCTGAGATTGGTCAGCATCGCCATCGGCGTTTTCGTCGCGCTTTTCCTGTGCGGCATCCCGCGTCCTGCGCACGCCGATTGGACCACGAATCGTGGCAATCTCGAACGCACGGGAAACATCGACGCCCAGCCCGGCCCTAAAAAACCGAAAATCCTTTGGGCCTACAAGGCGGCGGAACATTTCGTCGCTTCGCCGGTGCCGGACGGCGGCACGCTGTTCGCCGCGGGACTCGGCGCGTTCGGCACGCCGCTCTTTCACGCGTTCTCGATCGATCCCGATATCGCCGAGCGCACGCTCTGGTCGAAGGGCGCGCCTTTTCTCACGCTGCCCACCGTCTCGCCGCCAGCGGTCGCGTCGGGGCTTGTCGTCTTTGGCGACGGGATGCATCAGACTGACGGCGCGACGCTTTACTGCGTCCGTGCGGAAAACGGCCGGCCCGTCTGGCAGTTTCCAATCGTCGGCAAGCTCGTCCACATGGAGGGTGCGCCGGCCATCGAAAAGGATCGCGTCTATATCGGCGCTGGCGATGCGGGCGTGATTTGCGTCGAACTGAAGAAAATCACCATTGATGGCCAGCCGCAGGATCTCGCGGCTGCGCAAAAATTGCTTGACCAGCGATGGGCCGAGATGACCGCGAAATACGAGGAGGCGAAAAAGAAGGACCCGGACTTTGCAATTCCGCCCAATGAAAACGCGCTGCCGAAACCCTTGCCAAATCTCGTGTGGCAGCAAGGGAAGGGGACGCTGCACGTGGATGCATCGGTCGCCGTCACGGGCGAGCGCGTACTGGTCGCATCGGCTTTCATTGATGACGAGAAGGTCGGCAAACGCGCGCTGGTTTGCCTCGGTGCTGCGGATGGAAAAGTGCTCTGGGAAACGCCACTCCCGCTCAATCCGTGGGCCGGGCCGACCGTGACGGGGAATACCGTCGTGTTGGGATGCAGCAGCATCCGGTTCGACCGGAAGCTCATCAAGGGAGCGAAGGGCGAAATCGTCGCGGTCAATCTCGACAACGGTCAGATCAAATGGCGCAAGGAAGTGCCGGGCGGAATTCTGTCGTCGGTTGCGGTGAGCGAAGGGTTGGCCGTGGCGACCGCCACGGATGGAGTCGTGCGTGCATGGTCCGTCGCGGATGGCGCGGAGAAGTGGAGCTACAAAGGCAATGATGCGTTTTTCGCCGGACCCGCCATCGCGGGAAAGGTCGTGTATGCGGCGGATCTCAAAGGCAACGTGCATGCGATCGATCTCGCCGACGGAAAACCGCAGTGGGTTTTCGACGCCACTTCTGATGCCTCGGTGCAGGCACCGGGGATGTTCTTTGGATCGCCGGTAGTCCACGGCGGCGACCTTTATCTCGCGACGTGCAACCTCGAAGGCGAGAACTCGGACAAACCCTCGGTGGTCATCTGCCTGTCCGACAAGATCGCCGGAGGCGCAGGAAGGTCCGGGACCACGATCGTCGTGGACAAGCAGAACCGGATGATCACGTTCGATGCGAAAGTCGCGCCGCGAAAACTTGCGAACTTGAAGGAGATTTACCCGCTGGAAGTGGTGGCGACTTTGCCGGCGCCGCGAGGGCAGAAGGCGCATGAGACCGTGGTGACATTCGAGGCCAGGCCGAGTGAAATCCACCGTGCGCTCGAGGAACTCGGATTGAAGCCGGGCAAGCCTGCCAAGGGCGAGGACGGCATTGCGACAGGCCCCGAGGTGAAGATTTCGATCGAGCTGCCGACGGGCACTGGAAAGTCGCGCATCGTGCCGATCGAACCCATGATTATCGACATCCGCACCGGCAAACGCATGCCTCCGCTCAAATGGCATTTCACCGGCTCTGCCATGCGCCAGCCCGATCCGGACAAGCCGGCCAAAGTTTACGGCGCGGATATGAGTGGCACGCTCGTTTCGATTTATCCGGTGACGGATGAAACCGTCTTCCAGTCGGATTTGACGATGAAGGAGGAGTCGCTGCTGAAACTGGAGACGAACCAAAACATCCTGCCGCCGGAGGGCACTGCGATAAAACTGAGGATCGAAGTGAAATGAAGAACGTCACTCCACAACGCCGCGCGCTGCCGTGGATGAGACTCGTGCTTCTCGGCATCTGGACGACCGCCGTGATTGCATGCCGTCCTTCGCGCACCGTTGGCGGCAACACTCCCGAGGCGACGCCGCGCATTGCCGAAGAAAAACTGCGCGACCAATTGAATCCCGTCCACCAGACGCCATCGCTGCGCGCAACGTCCTTCGTCGCACCGCCGCCGTGGAATCCGGCAACCATTTTTCCCGTGCCGATCCGCACATGGCTCCCTCCTGCCGAGACTCCGGACAAGCCGGCTATCCTGTTTGCCGAGCAACGCATCGCCGCTGCGCCGCCGAATTCGCTGCGTGAAAATCCGCTGCTCGCGCCGATTGCGTCGCCGCCCGCATCGCTGCCCCTTCCTGCCGCGCCGCTCGCACACGCCACGTCGCCAGATCCGGCGCGCGTCACGGTGTGGATCGCGACCGGTCCTGCGCCCGAAGCGCGGAGCCGCCCCCCGAATTGGGATCGCCCGCAACTCGCCACCGATCCTACCTCCGGACTTTCGCGCGAGTTCGCGCTCTCCGCTCCATCCGGCCTGCGGGAGACTCCGCTCGCATTTCTTCGCCTGAACATTCCCGATCCCTTCGAGCAAATCGCCATCGCCGAACTTCGCAATCCGCCGCCGGAAAATGATCCGCCGGTGACGCCATTCACCCGCCCGGCGGTGACGTTCCCCGAGAGTCCCGTGGCTCCGGCCGGGAAGTAGATGCAGCGGGAGATGCGCTACGAATTTCTGAACGCATTGCTTGACCCGAATCCGGCCGGTATGCAGACACAGCGGGAGATGCACTTCGAATTTCTGAACGCGTGAACGCATTGCTTGACCCGAAATTTGCGGTCATCCCGATCTTCGTGGGCCCGTTGCAAGTTCTCATGGCCATGCTGCCGGCGATCCTCCTCGGCATCGGGAGCGCGCTGCTTGCGCTGTTCAAGCCGGCGACATTCAAGCTCGCGATCAAGTTGCTGTGGCGCGTGAAGGTCTCGCTGCTGATCGGGATCGTCATCGTCAGCGGTTCGGTATTCGGCGCACGCGCGGTCTGGCGAAAGGCCACCAATGCGATCAGCACCGCCGAAGCGACAGCGCACGACTGGCCGACATTTCGCGGCAACGCGCAGCGCACCGGCGCGCTCCCGTCGGGTGCATCACCGCTGGCTGGCGGCATCCAATGGGCCTTCGCCGGCGAGGCGAAGACATTCCATTCGTCTCCTACAATCATCGGCAACCGGCTCTACGCCACCTCGGCGGAAGTTGGGGTCTTTTCAAGTCGCGGCGCGATCTATTGCCTCGATGCGGACACGGGTGGGGTCGTTTGGAAAAGTGTCCCCGACGGATATCGCGCGACGTTTTCATCGCCTTCCGTCTCGGGAAAATATCTCGTCACCGGCGAAGGCCTGCACCAGACGCGCGACGGGCGGATCAACTGTCTCGATGTCACGCGTCGGGGCGCAGTGCTCTGGAGTTTTGCCACGCGCAGCCATGTCGAATCCTCGGCAGCCATCGCGAATGGTCGCGCGTACATCGGCGCTGGGGACGACGGCTACTATTGCTTCCAACTCGAACCCGACGGGCAGGGAAAGCCGGTGATGGTGTGGCATCTCGCGGGCGAAAAATATCCCGATGCAGAAACCTCTCCCGTGGTGCAAGACGGGCGCGTGTACTTCGGCCTGGGTGTGGACGGCCAAGCCGTCGTGTGCGTGGATGGAGACACCGGCAAAGAGCTGTGGCGTGTCGCCACACCATCGCCGGTCTTCACGCCGCCCACGATTGCGCACGGCAAACTTTTCATCGGGATGGGCCACGGGAATTTTGTCGAGAGCGAGGAGGAAGTCATCGCCGCGACGCCGGATCGGCTGCGCAAGGCAGGAAAGACCGCGGAGCAGATCGCCGCGGCGTCGAGTGCGATGCAGGTCGGCGGCGAGGTCTGGTGCATTGATCTCGCGACTCAAAAAGTGGACTGGCGTTTCAAGACCGATCGAACGGTGTTCTCCGCAGTCGTCGCAGGCGAGGATCGCGTTTTCTTCTCCTCGCGCAGCGGCACCGTTCACAGCGTCGGGCTCGATGGCAAACCGCTCGCGACGTGGAACGCCCACACCCGCATCCTCGCGTCGCTCGCGCTCACCGGGTCGCACGTTTACGCCGTCACGGAAAATGGGCGGCTCTTCGCGCTGGAGCGGTCGGGCTTGCAACCGGCTTGGGAAACGAGCCTCGGATCAGCGGGAAGTTTTCTGAGTTCTCCGAGCGTTGCGCGCGGTCATGTGTATGTCGGCTCGCCCGAGGACGGGCTGCTCTGCATCGGTCATCCCGGCGGTCAGACTGCCGCGCCGATCTGGGCCGGGCATCTCGGCGGAGCGGGTGTTGGCGGCAACCTTGATGGGTCGAAACTCCCCGACCACGGCGATGCGATTTGGAAGCGAACAGAAGTCGTCACCGCTCCGGCGGCGGCGTTCAACAATCGGCTCTACATCCCGGTTGCTGGAACCACGCAAAACGGATTGCTCTGCCTGCCAATCAACGGGCGGGATCGCAAATCACCTGTCAAAGATTGGTTTTACAAAACCGCGAATGGCGTGACTTCCTCGCCTGCGGCGTCGGACAAGGGTGTTGCATTCTGCGATGGTTCAAAGGGCGCGACGGGCCGGAGGCTGCATTTCGTGAACGCATCGTCCGGCGCGATGTTGTGGTCATCCGAAGTGATGCCGGATTCGTTGGGCCTCGCGTGTCTCACGCACGACGCAGTACTCGCCGAAGATCAGCCCGGCCGGCTCACGGCGTTTGATTTGATTGGAAATGTGCGCTGGCGCACTGCCTCGGTCTTCCCCGCACTCGCGGGGCCGGTCGCCGTCAGCGATTCGATCATCGTCGCCACCACCACTGATGCGCTGCTCGTGATGGACGAACTCGACGGCACGACGCTGTGGCGCGCAGTGCCCGAAGCAGTGCCGACGACGGGCCCGATAATTTTTCGCAATGCGATTATCTTCGGAACAGCGACCGGGATTTCCGCGTGCAGCATTCTGCACGGAAAACCGCTGTGGCACGCTTCCGTTGGCCCGATCAAATCTTCGCTCGCTCTCGGCGCAGATTTTGTGTCCGCGATTACCTCCGCGGGAGAACTCGTCATCCTCGACGCGCAGACCGGCGAGGTGCGCGCAAGACAGACTGGCGCGAATGCGGACATCCCGCCACTGCTCGCGGGCGACGTACTGCTCTACGTCGCAGCCGACGGACTGATGCGCTACGATCTGGTGAACAAGACGAGCACGCGCTGGATCGGAAACGCCAATCTCGGTTCGCTGACATCCCCGATGATCCTGTCCGGCTCGTCCGTCTATTTCGCGACCGACAAGCCCGCCTTTATCCGCGCGGGCCAACCCACGCCATGAGCACGCACCGCTGGGTCTATTCGTTCGACGAGACGATCGACGGCGACTCGCACGTCGCGCAATCCCTGCTCGGTGGCAAGGGCGCGAGCCTCGCTGCGATGAGTCGGGCCGGGCTGCATGTTCCTCCGGGCTTCACGATCACGACCGATGCCTGCCGTTATTTCTACGAGCATGGGGAGCAGTGGCCCGGTGATCTCGAAGAACAAATCCACGCGCACCTGGCATCGCTGGAAAACAAAACCGGCAGACGGTTCGGCTGCGGTAGCGATCCGCTTTTTGTGTCGGTGCGTTCAGGCGCGGCCTCCTCGATGCCGGGGATGATGGATACCGTTCTGAACTGCGGAATCCATCCGGGACTCGCAGCAGAGGTCGGCGACACTCCGCGCTTCTGGCACGTCTGCGTGCAGTTCATCGAAGCGTTTGCGAAGACGACCGTCGGAAGTCCTCTCACCACGGCGGAGTTGTGCGAACCCTCCGCGACGCGTGCACGGCAGTTGATGGACGAATTCGCGACGCGCACGGGGCGTCCATTCCCGGCCACTCCGCGCGAGATTCTCAAGGAATGCATCAACGCCGTTTTCCGTTCATGGAATAGCGAGCGCGCGATCGCCTATCGCAAACGCAACGACATCCGCGGACTCGCCGGCACTGCGGTAAATATCCAGGCGATGTTCCCGTCGCGTGTGTCGGGCATCGCGTTCACGCAGGACCCGAACGACCTCGCAGCGCAGGAGATCGTCATCGAAAGCTCGTATGGCCTCGGCGAAGCGGTGGTCTCCGGCGATGTCACGCCGGATCGTTTCCTCGTGAAGCGCGGCGATTTCACTGCGATCCAAACATTTTGCGGGAGCAAGGCCGGTGCTGTCTCCGCGCTCGGCGACACGACCCCGCACGACGCTGGTGCGCTCACACTTTCGCCCGCGCAAATCGGCGAACTTTGCGCGCTGTGTCTGGCCGTTGAGACACACTTCGGCCAGCCGATGGACATCGAGTGGGGCTGGGCCGACGGGAAGTTTGCGCTGCTGCAATCGCGCGCAATCCGCGGGCTGGACATCGCACAGGATGCCGAGGTCGCGCGCGAGGAGACCGTCCTGCACCTGCGCCGGCTTGCTGGAAGAAAACAGCGCCTGTGGGTGACACACAATCTCCGCGAGACGCTGCGTGCGCCGACGCCGCTGACGTGGGACATCGTCCGCAATTTCATGAGCGGCTCCGGCGGCTTCGGGCTAATGTATCAGGACTTCGGTTACCGTCCTTCCGCAGAGGTCTGCGAGCACGGCTTTCTCGAACTGATTTGCGGACGCATTTACGCGGACCCCGAGCGACTTTCGCAGCTTTTTTGGGACGGTCTGCCGATGAGTTACGATTTGGCCGCCGTGCTGCGAAACAAGAACGCACTCGACCGCGCACCCACAAAATTCGACGCGGCGAAAGCCGACGAGCGACTGCTGTTCAAGTTGCCCGGTGCGATCCGATCGGTGCTCCGATCGTCGCGGAATCTGCAACGCTTGAGGAAGACTGCGAAGGCCGTCTTCGACCAGGAAGTCCTGCCGCCGTACCTCGAATACGTGCGTGAGCAGCGTGCGGAAAATCTGAAGCGCCGCACGACGCCGGAAGTCGTGAACGAGGTACGCAACCGCTGCGAGCGGGTGCTGAATGCGTTTGGCAAGGAGTCGCTCAAGCCCGCGTTCTTCGGAGGCATCGCGCTGAATGCACTCGAAGCGCTGCTCGTGCAACTCATGGGCGATGTCGAAGGTGCGCGTCTTGCAAGCACTCTGACGATGGCGCTCGAAAATGACTCCACGTACGAACAGGACGCGCTGCTTTTTCGAGTCGCCAAGGACGGAGCGAGCCTCGACGAGTTTATCGAACGTTACGGCCATCGTGCGGCGGGCGAGATGGAACTGTCCGAGCCGCGCTGGCGGGAGGACTTGACTTACTTGGAGCAAGTCATCGCGCAGATCCGCCGTTCGCAGGGGCGCTCGATGACGGAGATTCATCGCGAAAACGTGCGCAAATTCGAGGAAGCGAAGAGCGCGCTTCCCGCGAGCCTGGCGAAGTGGGGCGGCAGTTCCTTCGCGGAGGAAATAGACGAGCATCTCGCCGAGGCGCGGGCGCTCCTTCCTTACCGTGAGACGGCCAAACATTTTTTGATGATGGGATACGAATTGATCCGGCTCGCACTTCTCGAACTGGCCCGTCGGTGGGATACCGGCAACGACATCTTCTTTCTCCACCTCGATGAACTCGATCAGTTCGAGTCGCGCCGCGAGGAACTCCAGACCCAAATCTCGCGCCGGAAGACCCGCTGGAAATCGGCGCAACGGCTCGAATTGCCGGACGTGATTGATTCCGAACACCTGAGTCATCTTGGGATGCCGCGCGTCTTCGAGAACGCAACCGAGTGGCAGGGCGATGCGGTCTCAGCCGGCGTGGCGAGTGGCACGGCGCGGATCGTATTCAATCCGCGCGAGGTCGAGGAACTCGGGGCCGATTACGTTCTCGTCTGCCCCTCTACCGATCCCGGCTGGACGCCGCTATTCATCAACGCCCGCGCGCTCATCATCGAGCGCGGCGGCGTGCTTTCGCATGGCGCGATTGTCGCGCGGGATTTTGGAATTCCCGCCATCGTCTGCCCCGGAGCTACCGGCTTCCTGCAATCCGGCGAGCGCCTCCACGTGGACGGCAACAGCGGAAAAATCACGAGGCTCGGAAACACCTGACATGCTCGAACGGCTCAACAACTGGATCGTTTCTGTGATGGACGTTCTCCTCGGCTGGCTGCTGCGCTTGCCATCGGATTTGCAGTTGATCGTCGTCGCGCTCGGTTCCGCGATCATCCTCACCGCCGTCCGGGTCTGGACGAGCAACCAGGAGCTCCTGCGCCGCTGCCGGGATGACAAAGCCCGGCTGAAAATACTCCTTCGCGAGGCGAAGGAACGCAAAGACCGGACCGCGGTGCAACGCCATCGGAGCACTCTCGGGATGATCGCGATGAAGCAACTTCGCCAGGAAGGCCGGCCGCTGCTTGCATCGCTGCTTCCCATCGTGCTGCTCGCGACGTGGGCGTTTGCTCGCCTCGAATTTCACCCGCCATCGGCCAATGAGCCCGTGGAGTTCAGCGCGTATTTTCCAATCTCCGCAGCCGGCAGGATCGCGCACATCGCGCCGGGTGAAGGCGTGGTTGCAGCAAATGGCTGGCTCCAGGAAATTGCCGCTGTCGCCGATCAAGGTCCCGCACACGGAATGGCAACGTGGCAACTGACTGCGTCGGCGCGAGCGGAACCGCATCGCCTCCAAATTCGTTTTGACCATCGGACATTTGAACATGCCATCCGCACTGGCGCCCGCACCTACGAGTCACCCGTGTGCGCGCACGACGAGCACGTTCTCACGACCGAGGTGAAGCTGAGGCCGGTGAAATTATTCGGCGTCGTGCCGGGCATTCCCGCACTTCACATTCCGCCCTGGCTGACGGCCTATCTGCTGATCGTCGTTCCGTGTGTGTTCATCTTGAAAAGGGTGTTCAAAATTTACTGAGCGGAGTCACGCAGGAGTCTTCGTGTCCGTGTCGCGCCAGAGCGAATCGCGGAAGACCCACGCGAGCGCGAAGACGGCGAAGAGCGCGGTGCCGACTTGCTGGACGGACATGGACCACAGATCGCGCCGGCGTCCGGCGAACGCGATGAAGGCTCCGCCGCCGATGAGAATTGTGAGCGCGGTCGCTACGAGTGCGCGCATCCACGTTGGGAACGGACGGCTGAATGCCTCGACTGCGGCGAGCGTGATGGCGGGTGCGAGCAGGATGTAGGTGGAGGATTCCGTCGCGGGGCCGAGCAGGAGCATCCAGCAGCACACGAGCGTGAATATGAGCGTGAGCAGACGGTCGTCGGCCCACTTTTTCATGCGGCCGATGAAGCACAGCACGGCGATGATGCCGCCGCCGAGGAGCTGCATGAAGAAGTAGAGGCGGAGATTCAGTTCGATGCCGCATGCGGCGAGCAGCGTCCACAGATCGCGCGGGCGGTTCATGATGTCGTGGTGCCGCTCGTCCACGCGGCGTGTTGCGACCCAGTTGTGGTATTGCTCGGCGACGTAGGCGGGCTTTTGCAAAATGAATGAGAGCGCGCCGAATCCGACGAGCACGGCGACGAGCCGCCAGGAAAATTTCTGCGGGAAAATCACGCAGAGGAGCAGGCCCGCGGCGAGCGGGTAGATCTTCAGATACGCGATGACACCGATGCACAGCGCGGCCATCGCCCAGCGCGTGGAGCGCGTGGCGATGATGGCGAACATCACGAGTGCGACGACGAGTGGATTCGCCTGCGCGTTATTGATGCTGCCGATGGAAAGCGGGAGCAGGATGAGGAAGACGAGCGGGTGATTTTTTTCCGGAATCCGTGCGGTGCCGCGGCGCAGCCACGTGCGCACGGCGGCGAGATATGCGGCGATGACGCCGAGGCGCCACACGATGTTTGCGAGCCAGTATGGCATCAGCGCGAGCGGTGCAAAAAGCGCGGCGACGAGCGGGCTGTAGAGGTAGTCGGTGCCGCCGGAGTAGAGATTTTCACCGTGCAGCCAGCGTGCGCCTGCGGTGTGGAAAATCGGGAACACGGTGCCGCTGCCTGGCTTCAGCAGGGAGCGGATGAGCACGCCGATGATGAGCGCGGCCCAGAGCGTGATGACGGTTGCCCACGCCATGCGGCGGCGCTTTTCGTCGTCGGTCAGGGGCGCTGCCATCGGGATGTGTGTGTCATGCTCGTGGTGACCGTAACGGCGCGCGAGTGCGGCGCACAAACTGAAACTCCGCGCAGAAATGTAGGACAGGCTTCCAGCCTGTCCCGGCTGCAACGCGGGCACGCAGGATTTGTTCTCCCGCTCGGTTGCAACCCAGGCGGGCGGCGATCCTGGCAGTTCGCCTTCGCCCGGTGCGCGAGGGACTCATTCGGTTGTCGGTTGCAACGCTTCCATTCGGGACAGGCTGGAAGCCTGTCCTACATTGACCGGCGTGCGTTGGGCGACTACACGACTCGGCCCGAAAAAAATTCATCACTCACGCATCATGGCATTCCTCAACGACAACTACTCGAAGCTCAAAGCAGGCTACCTTTTTCCTGAAATCGCACGGCGCGTGAAGGCGTTCACCGATGCGAATCCGGATGCGGCGAAGCGCATGATTCGCTGCGGTATCGGCGATGTGACGGAGCCGCTGCCGGAGGCGGTGCGCGCGGCGCTGCATAAGGCCGTTGATGAGATGGGCGTGCGCGAGACTTTCAAGGGCTACGGACCGGAGCAGGGCTACGAGTGGCTGCGCAACGCGATCGCGGAAAATGATTACCGCGCGCACGGCATTGAGATCGCGGATGACGAGATCATCGTGAGCGACGGGACGAAGTGCGACACGGGCAACATTCTCGACATCCTCGGCGCGAAGAATGTGATCGCCGTCACTGACCCTGTGTATCCCGTGTATGTGGACACCAACGTGATGGCCGGAAATACCGGCGACGCCGACGCGCGCGGTGCCTATGCAGGCCTCGTGTATCTCGAAGGGAACGAGGCGAACGGCTTCACTCCGGCGCCGCCGAAGCAGCATGTGGACGTCGTTTATCTCTGCTCGCCGAACAATCCGACCGGCGCAGTGATGACGCGTGCGCAGCTCGAGGCGTGGGTCGCGTATGCGCGTGCGAATGGCACTCTGATTCTTTTCGACGCTGCGTACGAGACTTACATCAGCGAGCCCGGCGTGCCGCATTCGATCTACGAAATCCCCGGTGCGCGCGAGTGCGCGATCGAGTTTCGCAGCTACTCGAAGAGCGGCGGGTTCACGGGCGTGCGTTGCGGTTTTGTCGTGGTGCCGAAGACGCTGCTTGCCACGACGGCGTCTGGTGAAAAGAAGCCGCTGCATCCGCTGTGGCTGCGGCGGCAGACGACGAAGTTCAACGGCGTCGCATACATCATCCAGCGTGCAGCCGAGGCGCTTTATTCGACTGACGGCAAGGCGCAGGTGCGCGCGCTCGTCGAGCATTACATGGGCAACGCGCGCATCCTCCGCGACGCTGCGCAAGCCGCGGGCTGGAAGACGTTGGGCGGCGTGAATGCACCATACATCTGGGTGAAATGTCCCGGAGGTCTGGGCTCGTGGGAGATGTTCGACAAGATGCTCGGCGAGGCGAATGTGGTCATCACGCCGGGCGCGGGATTTGGTGCGGCGGGAGAGGGATACTTTCGCATCAGCTCGTTCAATTCGCGTGCGAATGCGGAGGAGGTCGCGCGGCGCATCAAGGCGCTGAAAGTGTAGCGGCGATCCTTGCGTGCGGCGCTGCGCGATCTCGTGCAGCTTCCCAGACCATGATCTCACTCGTGCTCCGCAAAGCGGCTTCGGCCGTGGTGTGCGTGATCCTATTCGCGACGATCACACAATGCGGCACCCTGCAGTTGCGCGCGCAATTTGCACCCGAAGATGAAGTGAGGCTGCGTCGCGACGAACCGCTGCGCTTCAGGGACTCCGTGTTCCGGCAGGGCAAGGCTGGGGAGGTTTTCAAAGTCGTGAAATACGACCGGGCTGGCGGAATCGTTTTTCTCCTCGCACATGGAAGCGACGGGAAGCCGTTTGCACTGCGGTGCCCGGACGCGGCGCTGGAGTCCGCGCCGAAGGACGTGTGGGCGTTGCTGCGCGAGGGATTGAATGCGATGCAGCAGGGCGATTTGGAATTTGCCCGCATGCGTTTCGTCCGCGCTTCGACTGGCGCTGAGGTGGACGATGTGGCCGTGAAGCTCGCGCTGCACTGCGAGACCCTGCACAAGGCCGCAGCGGAAGTTCTGGGTGCGCGCGAGACGCAGCGCCAGATGCTGGTGGAGGTTGCACGGCTCAGGCGCAATGCGCAGGTGGTCGATCGTCCGTCGCTGATTCCCAATGACACGTCGAACCAGGTGCGTGCGGAGGAAATTCGCACGCGGGCCGTTGCGCTGAAGGAAAAATCCGACCTCACCGTGAGCGGCGCGGCGGAGGCGTTGGAGAAGGCCGTCGAGTCCTCGCGCGAATATGCGAAATCGCTCATCGCATCCGGCTCGTATTCCGTGGGGATGCCGATGTGGGATGCGGTCGCGTTCTTTGCGCGCAAGCAGATCCCGACGAGTCCGCAGTTGTCGCAGTTTGATCTGCCCGAACGTGCGGAGATAACACGGCGCATCAACATCGCCAGCGATGCGCTCGCGCGGGCTAACCAGCTTTTCGACACGAAGAAACTCGTCGCTGCGCTCGGCGCGCTTGAATCCGGGCTCGCCTCCGAGCCGGGGCGCGGTGACCTGAAGCAGTTCCGTGTGACGTTGGAGTCCGCCATCGAGCGTGCGCGTGCGCGTGTGCGGATTGCGCGTTCACTGGCAGTGCAGCAGCGGCGTGACGAGGCGCTCGCAGAGCTCGCAAAGGCCGAGGCCATCTGCACCGACGATTCGGAGGCGGCCGAGCTTGCGAAGGAACTGCGGGCCGTGCTGCAAAAATAGCGGCTGCGGCTGCGCAACGCCGCTCAGGGCAAAGCGGATCCGCGGGCGGCGGTGAGGAGCGAGTACCATTCGCCGCGCGACAGTTCGATCGAGTCGGCGAGTACGGCTTCGCGGATGCGATCGGGGTTTATGGTGCCGATGATCGGTTGCATACGCGACGGGTGCTTCAAGAGCCATGCGAGTGCGATGGCAGCGTGGGTCACGCCTTTTTCCGTGGCGAGTTTTGCGAGGAGTGACTGGAGTTTCTCTGCGCGAGCGTCCTTTGCGGTGGTGAGGAGCGCGCCTTTTGCGAGTGGGCTCCATGCCATCGGGGTGATGCGTTCGGCGATGCAGTGGTCGAGAGTGCCGTCGTCAAGACACGAGAGTGCGCCAAGGCTCACTTCGATCTGATTGACAATGAGAGGCAGCGGAAAATTCTTTTGCAGCGCGGTGAGCTGCGATGGCCGGAAATTACTGACTCCGAATTCATGCACTTTTCCCTGTGCGTGGAGCTGTGCGAATGCTGCGGCGATCTCGAGCGGGTCGCCGAGGAAATCGGGGCGGTGGATCATGAGCAGATCCACATGGTCGGTCCCGAGGCGCTTCAGCGAACCTTCGACGGACTCGATGATGTAGGCGGTGGAGGAGTCGTAGCAATGCACGCGGCCATCCCAAGGCGGGCAGATGCCGCATTTGGTCGCGAGGACGATGCGTTCGCGCATGCCTGGCGTGTCGCGCAGCACTTTGCCGAAAATGCGCTCGCACTCGCCACGTCCGTAAATGTCGGCGTTGTCGAAGAGCGTGAAGCCTGCATCGAATGCGGCGCGCACGGCCCGCATCCCGTCGCGGTCTTCGAGCCGTAGGCCACCTTCGCTTCCGGCGAGCCGCCAGCAACCGTAGGCGAGGCGCGTGCAGGTGAGGGGACTGGTGCCGAGGGTGAGTGTCTGCATTGCGCGGAGGGTAGGGGGACGAACGTCCGACATCCAACATTGAACATCCAACATTCAACGGTTGACGCATTTCGATCAGTGGTCAGGTGATGTCCGTTTTTAACAGCATGCCCCGGAAAAGCTGAACCCCCCCCCGGGCCTTGCGGTCCGGGGGCTCAGTAGCCCAACCAAATTGTGATGCGTCCGGGTCAGTTCGAGGCGACCGGGGACTTGCGCTTGCTGGCGACCTGCGCGAGGCCGACCTGCGTGGCGGAGTGGCGGAAGGTGCTGCCCTTGCTGTAGCTGTAAAGCGGGATGTAGCGGTTCTCGGGGAGCGAGTCGGCGGGGATGGGCGCGCTTTTCAGCGTGCAGTCCAGCAGCCACCAGCGGCCTTCGTTTTTCCACAGCACCCAGGCGTGGCTGATGCGGACGCCGGCCTCGGTCTTGCCGATGACGAAGCGCACGTCGCTGTCGCCGAGCTGGCTGCACAGCCAGAGGGCCTTGTCCTTGCAATCGCCGGAGCGCTTCGCCGCCGTGGTCTGGGGCATGGCGGCCACGTAGGGGTTTTCCATGCGGTAATGGAAGCCGCGGCCTTGGATCATGAGTTTCTTAACCTGTTCCATACTGGGCTTTTGCTGGCCGAGCTGGGAGAGGACCGTGCGGACCGGGCTCATGTAGCGGTCGTAGGGCGTGGAGTCCGAGGGAGTGCCGATGTCGAAGGCGGCGGCAGTGAATTTTGCGGTGAGGAGAAGGGCTAGCGAGAAGATTGAGGTTTTCATGGCTATAATTACTAGAATTACCATGAATACCAAGCTGGCAGCGTGCCAACCGCGTCCGAGAAAACAGCAAATATTATAATTTCTATATTCCGCAATGGTGCGGTCGGCTCCGAACGCATTCATCCGCGTGTCGCCGCTTTCCGCCGTGCCGGTGAAAACGCCCGCGCGGGGCATCCTTGAAAGACCCATTCCACCCGAACGCGATCGTGACATCACAACCCCAGACATGCCGTGGCGTCGGACGGCGGAATTTTCTGAAGGCGGGCGTGATGGGCTTTGGCGGGCTGACTCTCGCGGACATGCTCCGCGCCGAAAATGCCGCGGGGATTCGTTCGTCGAGCAAGGCGGTCATCAATAACCACCTCGACGGCGGGCCGCCGCAGATGGGTCTGATCGTTCCGAAGCCGGACGCGCCGTCGGAGATACGCGGCGAGTTTGGATCGATCCGCACAAAGATCCCCGGCTTCCACGTCACCGAGCTTCTGCCGAGGCTCGCGGCGAATGCGGGCAAGTATGTCTTCCTCCGTTCGCTCGTCGGCGCGGACGGGAAGCACGACGCTTTCCAGTGCCAGTCGGGCTTCACGGAAAAGGATCCCGTGAATGTCGGCGGGCGTCCCGCGATGGGATCGGTCGTGAACAAGTTACTCGGCAAAGCGCGCGACACCGCGCCGCTTTTCGTGGACCTCATGCAGGGCCGGCCATTCGTGCGGAACAGCGCGCGGCCCGGCTTTCTCGGCGCGACGCACTCGGCGTACCGCCCGGACATCTCGCACCTTTTTCCCCTCGCTCTATCCACCGGCATGTTGGCCGAACTCGAAAAGCAGAGCTACGGACGCAGCGACAGCCTCGCGCTCACGGAGGGCCTCACGGTGCGCAGGCTCGAGGATCGCGTGGGCCTGCTGCGCGATCTCGACACGCTTCGGCGCGAGGTGGATGCGAGCGGCTCGATGGACGAGATCGACAAATTCACGCAGTTCTCAACGGGCATCCTCACCTCGGGGAAATTTGCCGACGCGCTCGACCTCGCAAAGGAACACCCGCGCGTGCTCGAACGCTACACGCCGCGCATCGCGCTGCCCGAGATGCCCGAAACGATGGAAAGCCCGAAGTGAGCGCAGAAATTCCTGCTCGCGCGCAGACTCGTCGAGGCGGGCGTCCGCTGCGTGAGCCTGAGCATCGGCGACTTCGACACGCACGAGGATAATTTCACGCGCATCCGCCAACTCGGCATTGACGCGCGCAGCGAGACGATCAACGAGACGACCGGACGTCCGCACAATCTCGTGGACGTCGGCGGCCGATCGAAGAGTTGATCTGAACAGCGTGCGTCCGCGCCGCCGGTTGGCGGCTTTCAAAAAGTACCGACGGAGGGGCTCGAACCCACACATCCTTGCGGATACCAGATTTTGAGTCTAGCGCGTCTGCCAATTCCGCCACGTCGGCCTCTCTGTAGAGGGCAAATTTTCGTCGTTTTGTAATACGCTTTGTGCTGCAGTGACGCTGTGAAACGTCATGCTACGTGTACGCGTAAAGGTGGTAAAAACGGCATCCATCAGGCCGCAAGCTTTGAGGCGGTGCATGATTCGCGCAAGCGCAAAATCACCGGCCTCTGGCTGCGCGGCACTCGCTACTACGCGTAGCTCCGCATGAACATCGGCGACGGGCGCACCGCTCCCTGGCGCGTGCCGCTGAACGCAGCCACGCTCGATGAGGCGAAGGCCGAGCTTGAGCGCACCCGCATCCAGAGAACAAGGGCCAGACTGATTACTCCAAAGGATGGGCTTTCAGGAGTTCCTCCGGCTTCCAGAAGATGCTGTGGTCCTTGGTTGCCTCGCGGACTTTTCCAACGGTCGCCGGCTGGATGGGCGTGGCCTTGTTTGTCCACGAGTTCCGCACGTAAGTCAGCACGTCGGCGATTTCCTCGTTGCTGAGGAGTGCGCCGAAGGGCGTCATTGGTGGAATCCCTTTTGCCGGATCATAGGCGACGCCCTTGACTTCAATCGGCCCCCAGAGGCCGTGGAGCGTGAGCTTGATGAGGCGATCTTCGCTGCCTGTGACCCACGGGCTGCCGTCGAGCGGCGGATACGTCGGGGCAAGGCCGGCGCCGTTCGGCTGGTGACAGGTGATGCAGTGGCCGTCGCGGGCGAAGACACGGGCCCCGAGCGCATAGGATTTGGCGTCATTGCCGGTGAGATGGGCGGGGATTTTGACCGGGGCACTGGTCTCCTCCTGCACGATCACGCTGGGCATTTTGCCCTTGGTCGGATCCGCCGGGCCCCAGTAGTGCTTCACGGTGGCGGCGGCAATCCGCGCGTGCGGCTCGGGCGAGTTGAGGACGGCCTCGAGGAGCGGAAGGTTCCGCACATTGTGCTGCTGGTGAATCCAGAGCGCCTCGAGCAAATGATGCGCGTCCCCGGCCTTCGCGGGGTCGAACTGTTTGATCCACTGCTGGGTGGCGGCGATCACTTCCTTTGAATCGCGCCCGCTCAGTTCGATGTGGGTGCGCTGGCGCACGCCATCCACCGGATGCTTCAGGTTCTCCAGCAGCACCGGGATGGGCTGGCCGTCGATGGCGACCTTCTTTTGCAGCGGACGGTTCTTGTTCACGACGCGGTAGATCCGGCCGTGGGCATGGTCGCGGTACGGGTCGCGGATGTTGTGCTGCATGTGGCCGATGATGACGTTCTGCCAGTCGGAAATGTAGAGCGCGCCGTCCTCGCCGAACACGGCATCGGTGGGGCGGAAATTCCTGTCTTCGCTCTTGATGAAATCCGGCGTCGGAGTGCCCCAGATTTCGCCGGGCATCATGTTCTTGCCCTCCCCGGTGTAGCCGTCGCGGTGGAGCTTGTAGCGCTTGATGCCAAGGTAGCCGATGGAGTTGCAGACGAGAAAATCCTGCTGGATGTCCTCCGGAAAGTTCTCGCTCGAGATGATCGCGTCAGCCGGGACGGGGCGGACTTGCTTGTTGACCAGCTTGTGCATCGCGAAGCCGTTGCCGGACGGGCGGACCTGGAAGGATTCGCCGTTCGTGCCGTCGTTTGCGAAGTGGTAACCCCAGCGGTCAAAGGAAATGCCGTGAGGGTTCGGGCTGTTTCCGGCGTGGAACGTGATGGTGTAGCGGCGCGGGTCGAAGCGATACATCCCGGACGCATTCGAGAGGAGCGCGGGCCCCCACGGATGCTCGAAGGCGTTCTGGAGAAAGATGCCGCTCTGCCAATAGATCGCGCCGTCGGGGCCGTAGATGAGATTGTTCGCCGAGTGGTGGGTATCCGCCGAGTCAATCCCCTGGAAAAGCACGATGCGCACGTCCGCCACGCCATCACCGTCAGTATCCTTGAGAAAGAGAATATCGGGCTGCGAAGTCACGATGACGCCGCCGTTCCAGAACTCGAAACCGAGCGGGTTATGCACCTTGGCAAATTCGGTGACCTTGTCGGCCACGCCATCGCCATCGGTGTCGGTGAAAATGAGGAGGCTGTCATTCATGGGCTTGCCCGGCTCCCATTTCGGATAAGTGCCCCAGCATGCGGCCCAGAGGCGGCCCTTGGCATCCACCTGCATCTGGACGGGATTGACGAGCGCCGGGAACATCTTCTCGTCGGCAAAAAGGTTCACCCTGAAACCCTCGGGAACCTTCAGTTTGGCGACCCCTTCCTGTCCGCTCAAATAGGCCAGTTCGGTCGCCGGCTTGTCCTTGAGGTTCGAGATGACCTCGATCGGCGGCGGCACGTTTGCGTCTGAAACGGTGTGGCTCCTGCCGGCGGCAAGCGCCCATATCTTCGGATCACGGTTCGCCGTCATCACATCGAGCATTTTGAGTTCGTGCTGGAGGACTTCCGCGTTGGACTGTCCGTTGACATACTTGAGGCCGGAACGATTGCCCCAGATGTCATTGCCATCCGTGGCGCGGAAGCGGTTGTGCCAGTGCCAGTCCTTCTCCATGACCGCCTGGCGAAGCGGCTCGAGGCCGGGGGCGGCCGTGACGGCCTGGCCAGTGAGGGCGCTGGCGATGATCTCGCCGAGTTGGCGGTTGCCTTCGGGGAGAAGGTGGACGCCGTTGATCGTAAGGGGTGTTTTCGACCGGGAGTAGCGAGCCTGCGATGCGGCAAAGAGATCGACGAAGACGACCTTTTTCTCCTCGGCAACCTGCTGGATCGCGCCGGTGTAAAGCGCCAGGTTCACGTTGTTGGCGGCTCCGTTCGGGAGGTTCGGGCTTTTCAGGTTCTCGTGGGCAATCGGCGAAAAAAGGACAATGCGTGGCGCGGATTTTCCGTTGAATTGGATGCCGCGGTACTGCTCGATCATCGCGCCAAGGTCTTTCTTGAAACCCTCGACGCCATCCTTGCCCGAGAAGGATTCATTGTAGCCGAAGAAGGCGAAAATCACGTCGGCCTTGCAGAGGGTGAGCGATTTCTCGGGCTTGTCAAAACCCTGGTGCCGCGGGCGCTTGGTGACGGTGTCCCCGACCATGGCGAGGTTGCGGAAGGTGAGCTTCCTGTCGGCCAGCCTGCTCTGGATGACCGTCTCGACCCAGCCGTCGTGTTGCATGCGGTCGGCCAGCGCGTTTCCGATGATGCAGACGACGTCGTTTTCCCGGAGGGGAAGCTGCGCGCGTCCCGGCGCGGTGGCAAGGATCAGCGCCGCCAGCGCGGCCGCGAGGATGCTGATGGGTGACAGGAGGGTTCGGTGTGGTGTCATGGTTGGATGGATCTAAAATGTTTGTGGGGCGGGTTACCGGAAGAAAAGTTCCTTTCGCGTCCTTCGTCAATCCTGCGCCCGCTCCGGGGCACGGACGGTTGTCCGCCGAAATAGGCCCATCGGAATTACGCCAGACGCCCTCACTCCCCGACGCCCGTCCGCGTTCTGACCGTTTCCGATGCGGCGGGCGCGGAAGCAATTTCCTGTCATCGGCATCACATCGGGTGCAGGCCAGCCGAACGCGGATGGGATGCCGGCAAAGTCTATCTGGTTTTTCCCGGCAGTGGCCTGATGAAGATATTCCGCCAGCGGATCTCGCCACCGTGCGTCTGGAGCTTGATGGGGCCGGTCTTTGGCAGGGGTTCCTTTTTGTCGAAGGCATTCTCAAGTCGCGCGTTATCCACCACCAGCTTGTCATTGAGTGTCACCGTCACATTTTCGCCGACCATGATGATGTGAAGCTTGTTCCATTCGCCGAAGGGCCTGTCGGCCTTGACGAGGGGATCCTTGCCCGGCGCGCCGGCGCTGTTGTTCCAAAGTCCGCCCGATCCCTTGTCCGCTCCCAGCTCAAACTTGCTTTTGTCGGTGCTGTCCCAGATTTGCACCTGAGGGAGGCCGCGCAGGTAAATGCCGCTATCCGCCAGTGGAACAGTCTTATACTCCACAAACAGCTCGAAGTCGCCGTACTCCTGCTCGGTGGTGAGATAGAGCCCTTCTCCATCATTGATCAATTCCCCATTGGCGACGGACCAGTGCTTTTGGATATCGGCAAGGCCCTTCGCCCGCTCCTCTGCCTGTTTCTCCGCGGTGAGTGAGAGAAATTTTTTTGGATTCCCGCCGCCTGTGCCCCACCAGCCGGCAAGATCCTTGCCGTTAAAAAGCGCGGTGAAGCCCGCGGGAGGGACGTTGCCGTCGCCAAGCGCAACAGCGGTCAGCATCACGGCAACCGCAAGGACAGGGTGTATTTTCATGGGTTGGATCTCGTATGGTTAATGGCCGGGGTAATGTCCAGATACTTCGCGCGTCTCGAATCCACACCCCGCGGCATCGTCGCCTACGGCGGACGCGCGAATGCCGGGTCATCGATCGCGATGCGATCAAAAAAACGGCGGTCACAAAGTGGGGCGCGGCCTTGCCGCACGGTTTCAACCCGATGTGATCGCCGATCAGGGGCACCTCGACTTTCGCACCCCGATCGAGGTGGAACCCTTGCAAAGCGCCTCT
>Ga0209596_1000257_pt1 | contig 49284 bp, 36 predicted proteins | sample M_130807_MF_Meta_FD_187314 | JGI IMG/M metagenome (GOLD analysis project Ga0209596, IMG submission 187314) | Freshwater microbial communities from Lake Montjoie, Canada to study carbon cycling - M_130807_MF_MetaG (SPAdes) (version 2) | ecosystem: Environmental > Aquatic > Freshwater > Lake...
TGCAAGTAATAGTAATTTCTTAGGATACGACGCTGGATCAAGTGCTAGTAAAGCTAATAATAGTAATTTCCTTGGACAAAGTTCAGGTTTTAGTGCGAGTAATGCAAGTTATAGTAATTTTATTGGATACAATGCTGGTAAACAATCACCCAATGCTAACAATAGTATATTTATAGGTAATTATGCTGGTTATACTGATTCTGTAAAAAATAGTTTTAATGTTGGTGATGGTAGTAGTGGATCATCGATATTAATTGGTGATTATACAAGTACTGCGGGTTATCCAAATGGAATATCAATTGGAAAAGGAACTAGAAATTTTGCGAGTGGAAGTTTAAATATTGGAAATGTAATATATGCTAGAAACATTTATAGTGGTAGTGCTGGATCGTCAACTCCTGTAGTTGGTGGTAAGGTTGGTATAGGTACAAATAATCCACAAAATGCATTGGATGTGGTTGGTAATATAAGCTGTAGTGCAATTACCGCAAGTAATTTTTCATTTCCCACTGTAAAAGCAGCGGTATCATTTAATGGAAACGATGCAGTTATAACTAGTTCTTATAATATTCAAAGTGTAACAAGAGCATCGTCTGGAATATATACTATAAAATTTGCTAATGCAATAAATACTTCAAGTTGTTGGTGGACTGGAACGGTGACGAATTTGCCAATTGGTAGTTTAACTCCAATTATAGGTATAAATTCTACATATCCAATTGATACTGGAAGTATAAGTATTAGAACAAATGGTGGTGGGGGTTCAAGTAATGATTATGACTTTGTGACGGTAGTAATACACGGATATTAATATAAAATTTTATGGCAGACACAATACCAATTAGTCAATTAACGGAATTATCAGTGAGTCAAGCAACTAACACTGATGTATTACCTATTACCAATAATGATGATAATACTACATATAAGGTATCATTACAAACCATTGATACCTTTGTTAAGACTTCACCGAGTAGCAGTAAAGTATTTGTCGGTACAATTGACAATGCTACATTTGCTACGTCAAGTTTTACCGCGAGTTATTTAAATTATACTGGTGGCAATACTGGAACGGCAAGTTATGCGATGAGAAGTTTAACCAGTAGTTTTTGTAATAGTAGTTCTGTTAGTACTACTTCTAGTTACGCTTTAGTAGCTGCGTATGCAATTTCAACGAATTTTACTAATGTTAATTTTGCAAATACATCATCAATATCATACACTTCAAGTTTTCTTAAATATAGTCCGATAGTATCAAATGGAACGGCTAGTTTCGCAATTAGTAGTAGTTATGCTCTTAGTGGAAGTTATGCATTATCATCAAGTTATGCATTAAGTAGCAGTTACGCTTTATCATCCAGTAACGCATTAAGTAGTAGTTATGCGGTATCATCTAGTTATGCATTAAGTAGTAGTTATGCTCGTAGTGGAAGTTATACAGTAAGTAGCAGTTATAGCAATACCGCAAGTTATGCAATGGTTTCTACAACATCTCAAAATAATGGTCCTACTTTTTTAGCAACGCCTATAACTGTTACCACAACCCCTTCGTCTTTATGGTCAGCATTTCAAATTAATACAACATCATATCCGTGGGCTTTGACTGCAAAATCACTTATTTTTTATTCTCGTATTGTTTTTTCTACTGGAGGAGGACAATCCGCCGATATACAACTAAAAGCAACATCAAGTTCCACCCCAACACCATATAATTTAATTTCTTGGCAAGCAGATTCAGGTGATGCTGGTGGTATAATAGATTCACAACGAGTTTTGCCAATTAACACAGGAGGCAATTTTCAATATAGTAGTTCTTTTGGTCGTCTTAGTAGTTATTATATTGAAATTATAGGATATTATTGATAGAGCCGAAGGGAATTTTTTTTAGAACAGTTCCGATTAACAAATAATATATAGTGGTGAGTTTTCAAAATTTCTTGACATTTTTCTTTTTTTGGTTTATATATATTTGTAGATAACAATAGTATAAATCTGTATATTGTTACGGTTCGTGCTACTTTGTAGGCGAATAAAATATAAGTCTAACAGATTATAAAAAGAAAGGTTAGTATATGAGTATTATTAAATATAATAATGCGTTTAGTCCATTGTTTCGTAATGTAGATAGAGATGAGTTTCTCACACCATTTGACAAAATTTTTGATGAATTTTTTGCTGCAAATGTACCACAATTCAGTCAAGATTTTGGAAATGACTTTTTTACCGCTGGTAGTTATCCTAAAGTAGATATTATTGATTATAATGATAGAATTACTATTGAAGCTGAGATTCCAGGATTATCAAGAGACGATGTAAGTGTGGATGTTCAAGATACCGTGCTTACAATTGGTGGTGGTAAAATTAAAAATGTTGATAATAAAGATGGTGGTAAATACGTTAGAAAAGAATTAAAAAAGTCTTCATTTAGACGTAGTTTTACACTTGGTCAAAATTTAGATAAGAATAGTGTATCGGCTAAATTTGAAAATGGTATATTAATTATAAACATTTTCAAGATTAAACCTTCTATTCCTGAAAAAAAGAATGTTAAAATTGAATAAATTGTTATAAAAATCACAAAACCCTCAATGTTTTCAAATACATTGGGGGTTTTCTATTATACATTGATATTTATATATTAATGAAAAACATATTAACGTTTGAAAGAATAATAGGAATCTCTGCTATTTTTATCGCTAGTTGCGCTGCTTATTTTTCAATTTTAGGTATTGGAATGTTATTTAGTGGCAGTCATATTGCCGCGATGATAATGGCATTATCATTAGAATTAGGAAAATTAGTTGCCACAAGTTTTTTGTATAGATACTGGAAAAAGACTCAAACATTTTTAAAAACCTATTTAATTACAGCAGTATTAATATTGATGGTTATAACTAGTTTGGGTATATTTGGATATTTAAGTAGTGCGTATCAAAGCAGTTCAGTGGAAAATAAATTGACAGAAGATAAAATAACAATGATAGAAAATCAAAAGAAATACAGTGAAAATGCTATAGAAGATGCTAAAAAAAGAATATCAACTATATCAAATTTAAGAAATTCACAGGAAGATAGATTAAATCAATCATTGACAAATAAGTATATAGTTAGAAATCAGATAGCCTTGGATAATATAAGTGCGGAGACAGAACAGTTAATAGCACAAAGTCAAAAGAATTTAGAAAGTGAAAATAATAAAATTGAAAAATCAATGAATGATTTACAAAATTATGACAAACAAATATCCGAATTAAAATTTCAAAACAGTGGTAAAAAAGATATATTAACTTTTAAATTTGTTGCGGAAGCACTTCATATGGAGTTAAATACAGTAGTAAAATGGTTTATAATTGTATTAATATCAGTATTTGACCCATTAGCAATATGTTTATTATTAGCATATAATACTTCAATATATAAAAATGAAGAAAACAAAAAGATAAAAGACAAGGAAAATGAGTTGCCAATTGTTCCTGTTGTATCCAATGTTTCACCAGAACCTGTTATTCCTACAATTTTACCACAAACAAGTGTTCCGTCTATTCCTCCAGAACCAATTATTCCACCAGAAACACCAGTTCCTCCTCAACTTCCCCATCATCCAATGAGAGGATTATTTAGTTTTTGACAAATTAAAATAAATATTTTTAATAGTTTCATTTTTTTGAACTATATATTTAATTATTAAATTAAATAATTTTATTGACACGTATGAATGAATCTGATATAAAGGAGATAGTCGAAATCTTAAAGAGTGCTATTAAGTCCGAGGATTGGGATGAAGTAGACGAAGCAAAGAACTATTTAGAAGAATATTTAGATTCTTATAATGAAGATGACGATGAAGATTATTAAAAATTATGTTATTAGCTGTTATTATATTATCGGTATTGTTGACTATATCTGTTTGTTCACTTATAGCCTGTTATATTATTATAAACATTAATTCGGATAAAATTACTACATATGAAAATTGGGTAATTGAATTCAAGAAAGATGTCCAACAAACTTATCAACAATTGAAAAACGTTGATAATAAGAATATTTTCCAGAAAGATGATGATGTAGGTTTTGTTTTTGTACAACTTCTAGATATTATAGAAAAATTAAAGGATAAAATCCAATGATGAAAAAAACAAAAATTAAAAAAGTAATTAAAAAGTCAAATATAAAATCTAAAGTAAAATCAATTAGTAAAACAAAAAAGCCAAAAACAGAAATTGTTGAGGTTATTGCGGAACCAGTTGATACATTTAAAAAGCCTAGAAAAAAGCGAGGTAAAAATAAAATGTATTTTACTCAAGATACTGAAAATGCAGTAATTGAGTATAATAATACCACTGATAATTCTATCAGAAATGATATTTATAACGAAAAAATTAAATATTCATTTGAAAAGCTTGTAGAAAATATTTTTAATACTTTTAAATTTACATATTTTGATTGTGGTCCACTGGAAATTCAAAAAGAGGTTCTTACCCATTTAGTTGTAAATATGCATAAATATGAAAAGGAAAAGGGTAAAGCCTTTAGTTATTTTAGTATAGTAGCCAAAAACTATTTAATTTTTCATAATAATAATAATTATAAAAGATTTAATCAACAAGTAAGTATATCAGATACTCCTTCCGAATCTTCAGTTTGTTTACAAACCAATGATACATATCATAAAGATAAAGAACTTGATGAATTTATGAATATGATGATTTCATATTGGGAGAAGAATTTAAACAAAGTATTCACCAAAAAAAAGGATTTAACCATAGCCGAGTCTGTCGTTGAATTATTTAGGAATTATAAACGTATAGATTGTTTCAACAAGAAGGCTTTATACTTTTATATAAGAGAAATGTCCAATTGTAGAACTCAACAAATCACAAAAGTCATTAATAAGTTTAAAAATCATCAAGATAATATAACTAGACTATATAGGGATGACGGTACATTCTCTTTAAAATAACTAAAAACCCAGAAAACTTTCTATTTATTATATATGGAATTTGATTTTGAGATATATAAAAATAAGAAGTTTTCTGGTTTATTAAAGGATGTAGTAATAAATAGTGAACAAAAACGAACCCAAATAGACATTTTGGTGAGTGAACTACGTTCAATGATTAAAACTCCTAATGATGCTATTATCATAGTTCCGATGATAAAAGACTACTTGGACGTGGGTGTCAAAAATGACGAACAATTGATTAAATTAGCAGCAATTGTACAAAGAATACTAAATTCCCAAAATAATCCAGAAAATGGAGGGTCTAATGGAGGATTTGGTCTCAGTGAAGAAGAACGTAAATCTTTAATGGCTGAAGCTGAAATTATAACTAAAGAAATGAATACACCTATTGATATTAACATTACCAAAAAATAATTATGGCGTATTTTAAAAATAAAATTGGCAATGGTAGTAACTCAACATTAAATAATACTGGGTTAGGTGGATTATTCTCTGGAGGCAGTGGAGGTATAACTCCTGAATTTTATGAAATGGAGCCTGCGGTAGTATTAGATATTATATTAGACGAAAATCATCCAGTTTTACAAAAACATAATGTAAATGTAAATAGTTTTCCTGACAATTATAAAGACCATACCCCTAACACTCATGATAAAGATTGTACTTGGATAGGAAGAGCTTTAGTTCGAATGGTTAATAGTCAGCAAGCAATGGCAAAAGATAAATTAAATTGGGCCATACCATTAGATGTAACAGGTATTGTCGAATATCCATTATTAAATGAAACTGTAATTGTTATTAAATACTTTGACAATTTATATTATACTAGACGATTGAATTTTAGAGGATTTATAAATAATAGTGCCAATTTTAAACTTGAAAAAGTTTATGGTATTAATTCAGGTATTCCCATCGCCGGTCCAACATCATTAAGTACAAATAAAAAATGGAAAAATAGTGATTATATAGGTGGTCTAGGTAAATATTTTTTATATAACAATAAAATTCGAAGATTAAAAAAATACGAAGGTGATACATCTATAGAAAGTAGATTCGGTCAATCAATAAGATTTGCAGCTTATGACGATAATAGATTTGGTGATAAAGGAGCTTATGTGGATTATAGTGGGGATAAAGCAATAAATCCCCAAGATTTTGGTGGAGGCAATCCGATGATTTTAATAAGAAATCGTCAAAGAAAATTATCCACAGATGAATCCCAAACAATTCATCCCAAATTACCTTCTATACCAAAAATATCAGAAGTTGAAAAAAATGTAGGCGGAATCATACAAGAAGATATTAATCATGATGGCAGTAGTATTCATTTGACTTCAGGACTTACCACGTCCAAATGGGTTACTACAGTATATAAATCAATGTTTGCTGATGGTAAAGAAGAACAACCTGTATTTTCACCCAAGAATTCCAGTTATTTCGCATATCCAATTTTATCAGGAGATCAAATTGTAATAAATACTGATAGAATCGTATTAAGTTCAAGATTTGGTGAAACCCTCCATCATAGTAAACAAAGATATGGAATTGTAACTGATTCGGAATATACCGTTGATGCACAAGATCAAATTGTTATTACAACAAATAATAAAACTGTAATTAATAGTCCTGCTATATATCTAGGTCAATATGGAGAAACTAATGAACCAGCATTATTAGGTCAAACTTCAGTAGATTGGTTATATGATTTATGTAATTGGTTATTAGAACATGTTCATTGGTATAATCACGTTCATGAAGATAAAGATGGAGGAGGAGGACATGATAAAACTGGAAATGCGGATAAAAACGTTACACAATTTAGTGTTCAACAACAACAACTTAAATTATTGAGAGATAATTTACATAAATTAATGAGTCGTAGAGTATTCATGACTGGTGGTGGATATGCTCCCGGTGTAAATGGACGGTCACCAGTTGGATATGATGGAACAGCAAAAGCAGTAGAAATAAACACTGCAACAGGTGATGGTGTTCCTGGAGATTTTAAGGGAGCTAATAGAAGAGAAGGTCCTGTAACTAAAATTTATAATTAATAAAAATTTATGTCTTACAATGTTAATAAATTTTCATTTGAGTATAATTATGATTGGGACGGAAAAACCTTTGATGTACCTGAATTTAAAAAACAATTTAATAAATTCATAAGTTTAACAAATTTAAAAACTCCAGCAGTTACATATGATTCAGAAACTAGTGGTCCTTTGAATGTTCCGATTACAGTTTTACAAGCAAGAAGTGGAACAGGTAGTAGTCCATATGTATTATTTTATATAGAATCTTTTTATTATACTGATTCTTCAGGTAATTTCGTTAAAGATCCTTTCTTGGGATATTCTACTATTAATGTATCATCTGGTGTATTTGCTAAGTATACAAATCCGAATAATACTAAAATTTTATCTCAAGTTGCAAAAGGCGCATTAACTAATTATGGTTTTGGTCCTGGTGCTGGACCAGTCAATACCACAGTATCCCAAGCATTTGTTGATGTACTAATTGGTGATAGAAATGCATTTGCACAGGCAATTGCGGATCAGCTTGCAGTAAAAGGGATTAAAGTAATTAGAGGAGAAGTATTTACCGATCCTAATCCATCTGTTCCGGGACCGAATACATCAACAGTTTCAGCATTAGCACCAACACCACCAAAAGCTGATGCATTGGTGGCATCTGCAAAAAGTGCTTTACCAACGCCTCCAGCAGTACCAACACCTCCATCAGTTCCTGCTGCACCAGCTTTGCCGTCAGTAGCAAATATTCCATCAACTCCGTCATTACCAAGTGTAAGTGCTCCAAGTATAAGTACGCCGAGTATGGGAGGAATAACAAGTGGTGTAGTTGGTGGTGCAGTTGGAAGTACTGTAGGAACTTTGACTAATAATGTTGGCATAGGTTCAGCTGCCGGTGGTGTTACAGGAGGTTTAACTGGTGGATTAACTGGTACTGGTATAATAAGTGGAATATCTAGTGGAGCAGCTAGTAGTGTTGCTGGTTCTGTTATAGGTAAATCACTTGGTGGTGGAATAGGAGGAGGAATAGCAGCTTCAGTGGGAGGAGCAATTGCAGGTGGTATAGTTTCAAAATTAGCTAGTGTAATTTCTAAATGGAAACCTTTTCATTTTTCACCATCATCCGTTGTAAAATCAAAGGTAGATTTAGTTACTGGAGTTACAACAACGTTACCATCTACTATACCTAAAGGGTTACCACCAATTAGTAGTATAACGAGTCAGACACCTAAAGTAAGTATTCCTGCTATTCCCTCATCAAATATAGCAATTCCATCTGTATCTTTATCTTCCGCACCAGCCGTATCAATACCATCTACTGCAATACCAAATGGAATACCTACAATTCCAGCACCTTCTGTATCAATTTCTACACCTTCATTATCTTCTGCAAATGTTAGTTCCGCAGCAAGTAGTGCAATTGGAGGTGCTGCTAGTTCTGCAAAAGGTGCATTGAGTGCAGGTAAAAATGCTGCGGGTAATGCTTTAAATAAAGTGAAAGGTGGGGTTAATAGGGTACAAACTATAAAGATACCAAAACCTACATCTACAACTGATATAAATTTGAAATTTTAAGGATTAATATAATAAATTAAAATAATAACCAGTAACTTAATATTTATATATATAAATTATATGAAACCAGATGATTTAAAGAAAATAATACGAGGTATAATTCAAGAAGAATTAAGAAAACAATTACCTGCATTGATTCCACAGGTATTAACTGAAATTTTAAATGGCAAATCCCCATCAATTGTTAATAAACCAGTTAATAAACCCGTGTCAGCCCCAATTTCGGAAAAACTTGTTAAAAAAGAATTCAAAAAATATACAAATAATCCGATGTTAAATCAAATTTTAAATGAAACAACTAATAAGATTGTTCCCGAAAGTAGTTATACTGGATTTAGTGAAAGACCATCAATGTCATCTACTTCTTTTAATTTAAATGAATCTAGTCAAAATGATGATTCTATTGATTATAGTATGTTAAATGAATCGGCTGCCCCATCGACTCCAGTAGTTGCTAATATTCAACCTGCAAACGAAGATCAAGCTAAAGTATTAGGTAAGTTAAATAGAGATTTCAGAGGTTTAATGAAAGCTATTGATGAGAAGAAGAAAAATGGCACAGGTGGATTTGCTCCTGGAGCTAGTTTTGGATAATAATTTATGACTGATATAACCAATAAAAGGGTCAATTCACTCTATCCTATAGGACTCCAAATTCCTATACAAAGAGGTAATTCTGGTTATTTTGCACAGACATTTGATAGTGTTTCTCAATCAAGAGCCAATATAATTAATTTATTGAATACTCAACGAGGTGAACGAAGATTTCAACCATTATTTGGAAGTAGACTAAAAAATGCGTTATTTGAACAAAATTTAGATAGTTCCCCAGACATATTGAAACAAATTATTATTGATGATATAAAGAATTGGATACCAAATGTATCCGTGGTAAATGTAGATTTATCACTATCAAATCAACAAATTAATGAGTTGAAAGATACTTATACAGTGTACATCAAGGTAAAATTTATGGTAAATAATATCATGGATACTGTTGACCTTGTATTACAACAAAATAAAATTTAAATATGTCAGATATCGTACAAAAGAATTTTAGTAATGCAGCACAGAAAGATGTTCAATATCTCAACAAAGATTTTGGTACATTAAAAAATGCTCTTATTAATTATGCCAAGACTTATTTCCCAAAAACATTCAAAGATTTCAGTGATGCTTCACCGGGGATGATGTTTATTGAACAAGCTGCGTATGTCGGTGATGTATTGTCATATTATACGGATTATCAATTTAAAGAAAGTCTTCTTCCATATGCAGAAGAAAGAACAAATGTGGTAGCTTTGGCTAAATTTTTGGGATATAAACCATATACCACAAAAGCATCAAAAACAACTTTAAATGTATATCAATTGGTGCCAGCAATAAAAAATAATGAAAATTGGGTTCCTGATACCAATTATTGTTTAAATTTGAGAGAATACATGCAAGTTAAAAATTCCAATAACGTAAGTTATATTACGTCGGAATCTTTGGATTTTGCTGTAAATACCGCTCTTTCTCCCAGAATAGATACTGTCTATAGTAGAGATGCATATGGAACTCCTACATTTTTTCTTTTACAAAAATCAATAACGGCTATTTCAGGTCAAATAGTTGTCAAAAATTTTGCTATAAATACATCAACCCCATTTTATAAATTGGCACTTCAAGAAAATAATGTTATACAAATATTGAATGTAGTTGATTCTGACAATAATAAATGGTATGAAGTTGATTATTTAGCTCAAGATTTAGTATTTACAGAAATTGATAATACATATGTGAATGATGGTGAATATTATATTTATAATACCCAAGTTCCTAAATTAATAAAAAGTTTAAAAACCAGTAAAAAATTTACGGTAAATGTGAATGCTTCTAATTTAACGTATTTAGAGTTTGGTGCTGGCACGGATTCTTATTCAAATGAAGTTATATATCCAACGGCTGATTTAGTTGGAGTAGGATTACAAAATATTCAAAAATTGGGAATATCTTTAGATTCATCTACATTTTTAAGTTTGGGCGGATATGGACAAGCTCCTGCAAATACAGTTTTAACCGTTACTTATATTGTAGGTGGTGGATTACAATCCAATTGTCCCGCTAGTGATATTACAACTATATCTTCTGTAAATTTTTCTAATAATTTGTCCGGTTTAAATCCATCGCAACAAGCTTTATTTAAAACCGTTCAAAATTCATTAAAAGTTAGTAATCCTGAACCCGCAACTGGCGGTGATGGTCAAGAAAGTACAGAACAGATAAAACAAAATGCGATGGTTAATTTTACAGCTCAAAATAGAATTGTTACTGAAGATGATTATATAGCCAGAGTTTACAGTATGCCTCCTAGATTTGGATCAATTGTTAAAATTTGTGTTAAATCGGATGCTGAATTAAATATTAAAAATGTTTCAAATGGATTTGTTGATTACAATAATACCGCAACTTTAACCGAAAACGCCAAAGATAATTACTATAGAAAAATAAATTATGATGTTAGTAATCCATTTGGATTAAACTTATATGTACTTGGTTACAATAATAATAAAAATTTGACTACTATTAACAGTGCAATTGTACAAAATTTAAGAGAATATTTAACTAAGTATAAAATGTTGAATGACGGAATTAACATTATAGATGGTTATGTTATAAACATAGGGGTGGATTTTCAAATATTGACATATTCAAATTATAATAAACAAGATGTATTGAACAATTGCATAAATAAAGTACAAGATTTCTTCAATATTGATAAGTGGTATTTTAATATGCCTATTAATGCAGGACAACTACAACTTACTATAGCTCAAGTTGAAGGAGTTCAGTCAGTTACCAAGTTAAACTTGAAAAATTTAACAATAAATGAAGGTAATTACTCACCTTATGAGTACAATTTAGATGAAGCTACGGTTAATAATATAATATATCCTTCATTAGATCCATCTGTTTTTGAAGTTAAATATCCAAATAGTGATATAAGAGGTTCTGTTCTTTAATTCAATTTTTAAAAAAATACGTCACGGTAAACTAGTTATATCACTATTTATTACTATATAACATAGTGAAATATGCATAATTTTATTTATCCAATTCAAAACTCGTATATAACCAATGAAGGTGGTTACGAAAATAGTAATTTTAGTTTAGATTCTATATTAGAAGTCAAATCTTTAAACCAAACACAAGAAACGGTTGTATATTATATAACCGAAAGTATTTCACAATCTGTCAACAATCCATGTGGAGGAATTTATGGATATACTGGTTATTTGGAAGGCAATTTAAGTGGTAATATTTTGTATTCAGAAGTATTTGTGTCAGGTAGTGCTAATTTAAATACTAGTAATTATAATGGGTATTTCACAAGTAGTCAATTAGTAGCTTATTCTGGTAGTTTATCTGGAAGTGTATCGGGGTCTATATCAGGCAGTTTCAGCGGTAGTGTTGAATATATAAGCGGAAATGTTTATCAATTTACTGGTAGTTTAGTTGGTAATTTAATTGGTATACAAAGTATATATCAACCATATACCATAGTAAATGCTGTTCCCTATGCCACATCAAGAACATTAATGCAATTTGATTTAACATCAATATCACAATCAATAGCCAATCAAGACATATTAAATACAAGTTCTTTGAAATTTTACTTGAATTTAAGAACTGCAAATGTCAAGGAATTGCCTCTTAAATACACTTTATATGCATATCCACTATTACAAAGTTGGAATCTTGGTACAGGCAGATTTCAATTAGGTGGCACAAGTGATGGTGTTAGTTGGAATTATACAGATTATGCCGGAGGAACCTTTTGGTTATCTCCTTGTGGTGGTGGTAGTTATTATACTGGTAGTGATGCATCTGGTTCTCAATATTTTAATCACAGAAATGCGGATGTGAAAATGGATATAACTAACATGGTATTATCTTGGTTGAGTGGTAGTATTGATAATAACGGATTAGTTTTATTAACTTCTTTGGAAACTTCAACGGAGACCAATAACAATTTATTACAATTTTTTAGTACAGAGACCAATACTATATATTCACCATATTTAGATGCTTATTGGAATGATAGTGTTTATGATACGGGGAGTTTAACACCAATAGTATCATCGAGATCATATAATTTAATTATACAAGATATGGGTAACCGATATAAATTCGGTAGTATTCCTAGAATTAACGTATTTGCTAGAGACAACAATCCATTAAAAGGGTTTAATAAAGGAATTCAATTGAGTCAATATACAACTTCTAGTTATATTCCCGTGGATACTTTTTATTCTATTGTGGACAATGAAAGTTCAGAAGTAATATTGGATTTTGATGATGGAACTAGACTGAGTTGTGATGGTGTGACCAATTATTTCTTACTTGACACCACCGGCTTACCTCAAGAGAGATATTATAAGATACTGTTGAAATCCGTGGCTGGTGATGGTCGGATTAGTATATTCGATAATGGAAACATATTTAAAATTACACGATGAACAATTTCAATTCAAGTATTAATTTATTTTTGACCCAGAATCAATTTAATAATAATTTAGATGATTTTGGAAATATTCTATTAAGTACTGTTCCTGTGTCTGTCAATCAAGAATATATTGATATATCACTTATGCAATACGAATATGATAATTCCGTGATTGAAAGTTTATACGATACATCCATAAACACTCAAAATGTGTCAAATCAACAAGAAATAATAACCGTGAATGAAGATTTACAAAATTCATATAACAATGTAGTTGCTGAAAATCAAGCATTAAAAGATAGTATTGGTGATTTAGTATCGGTGGTCGAAGCTAATCCCGCTCAAGCGGAATCAATGGCTCAAAAAGATTTAATTATCCAATTAAGAATACAAGCTGGAGAAGGTAAAACTCCTGCAGATTTTAGTTCAGATTTCCCATATCAAGCATTATAAAATATTATGGCATTTCCATTTTTAACAATATCATCAAATACAACGACTTTAAATACGGGATCGTTTTATTCAGAAAAGGATTTGTCAACATTTAATGCTACGCAATCTATTGATAATTTTTTTGGAAAGTCCGAACAAGATGTTATAGAATTTTCTGTTTTTGATATTACTGGCAATTCAATATCATCAAGTATATTAAATAAAACTGATACATATAGTGTTTTAAATGGAAACTATAAAGATGTAGACGAAAATAACCTTTCATATAGTTATAAACAATATAACTCCGATTATTTGATAAATTTGAATCGGAATATATTAGTGGATACATTAAACGATTTAATTGATGTTCAAATTCCAAGTGGTAGTAATGTTGTTAGTTATAATTTCACTAGAAATATGGCTGGTGATTCGAAGTATAATTTAATAATAAAAAACATATCATCGGATAGAAAGGAAGTACAATTAATACCTACGTTCAAATTAAATCTTCAAAATGAAGAAAATGTATTAATAAATTTATATTATGAGAGTTTTTCTAGAAAAAGTCTTTTGACAAAAGATGTAATTGATCCAATAAAAAGTAAATTGGACAATTTTAGATTGACTAATTCATACACAATTGCAGCTTCAACAAATCAATCATCAGTTGCTTTAATGAAATCCATCTTTGGATTAAAAACGGACTCTGATATTATTGAATTTTTAAATAAGATTTATATAGGATTTTCAATTAAACATGTACAAAATGATAATACTGTTGTTGAAGATAAATATGATGGGATTAAAACTTATATAACTAATTGGTTGTATACATATTATAAGAATATAGTTTCTGTTAATGATTTAAAATCTCAATTTCAATATATAATTAATACCGCAGTATTTAAACAATTATCAATATTTAATTATAATTATGCCAAATTAGATACAAATAATGAAGTGGCTAATTTCATCAATGTTATATTTTATGATAATTTTATATTACCAGCGATGGATGATGTAAATTCAATTTATCAAAATAAATTTTATTCATATTTAAAAAACGCATTAAATTTTGGAAATAATACATATGTTCAAATTTTAAATCATGATTTTATAACAGACTCCAATAATAATACAATATTAATTGTAAAATTATTTGATTATTTACCTTCAAATATAAATTTAAGAGATACTTGTTGGGTATCAAATATATCAAATGTGCCAATTATCCAAAAAGTGATAACGAGTGCACCAACAATAAAGAAAAGACATAAGATTTCTGGTCCTAATTTTAAAATTGATATAAATAAAAATTATAAATCAAAATCGGTAGATTATAAGAATAAAAATCAATTGGTGGATTTAAGTTTATCAACGCAAATAGATTTCAACAAAAAATTACAACAGATTAATGTTGATTATACTAATTTTAATAATTTCGTCATATTTTCATCCGCTCAATTAAGAATTAAATTATTTAATAATAAATTAAATCAATTAAATTCATGGAGTGCTTCATTATCAGCAATTCAAATATCTGCCAGTAATGCTGCTATTCAATATAACAATGGAATGATTATAAGTGCATCATATCAATATGATGTAAATACCATTCAAACTCAAATACAAAATACTTATAATTCATTTGACGGATTTGAGGCTTATCTTTATAATAATCAATATATTATAAGTGGCAGTGCTTATAACGATTACTTGAACTCCGCTATAGATTATGACCATTATAACAGGGACAGTCTTTCAAATAATACACCGGAGTATATAAATAATAATGAAGAGAATTCCGATTATTTGGTATTTTTATCAATGATTGGACATTTTTTTGATAATCTATACATTTATATTGGTAATTTTCCAACAAATCAATATGTTCAAAATTCTTCATCTGAGAATTACTTGAATAGTATTGTAAATTTAATGTTACAAAATTTTGGATGGGATCCAATTGATTCTACAGAAATTAGTAATTTACAAGATTATTATTTAAATAAAACAGAAAATCCTACATCTGAAAATTTAAGTCAATCCGATAAAATTAGAACAATTTGGAATAGAATTTTAAATAATTTACCTTACTTGTATAAAACAAAAGGAACCGCTGAATGTATAAAAGTTTTATCTAATATATATGGAATCCCACAAAATTTAGTAAATATATCGGAATATGGAAGCAATTCCATGTCGGACAATGATAATTCCACATATACATTTGATCAAAAATATTATTTTACTAACTATAATGGTAAAACAGAATATATTAATTTACCTATAAGTTCCGATTTTAAATCCTTGGAATTTAAATTCAATTTTTTAAATTATGATTTATATAAACAGTTAGACAACATATCATTAGTTCAAAATGAAAATTTAAAAGTTTATATAATTAAAGATATAGATCAAAAATTTGGAAAGTTGTATTTTCAATTGAGTGATCAAACTATTCGGACAGATTCCTTGCCATTTTTTAATGGGGAATATTTTAGTGTATTGATTAAAGAAGAACCACAATCAACAACGATATCTCAGTCTGCAAATTTTTATAAATTAAAAGTTGCATCAGCTAATCAAAATAGAATAATGTTTGAAGGCAATTCTGAAATGTTATTATCTTATGATTATCACAGTTATTTCACTGGTTCAAATCAATTAACTTTTGGAAATTTAACAAGTGATAATAAATTTTATGGAACTTTAGATAAAATAAATGTGTGGAATTCAGTATTGAATGATGATGCATTTTACGACCATTGTAAAAATTTTGATAGTTACAATGATTATGATTTGAATAATACCTACGGTAATTTATATTTTAGATATAGTTTTGACTATCCTATAGATTTATCATCTACATCATCATTTGCAAATTACAATAAATATTATAGTCAATTAACTGGGTCATGTTTTAACTTTTTACCTAATTCATCTAGTATAATAAATTGCGTAACTCAATCAATTTCATCATATCCATATCAGTTCAAAGAAGTTGATATGTTACAAAATTTAAATTACAGAAATTTTGGACCAAATACATTTAAACAACCGAAAATCAATAAAATAAACCAAAGCGCAGTGGCAAGGTTAATGACTAATGAATCAAGTACGACAGCAACATCTGTTAGTAATAATTCAAATTTAGTTGGTGTATATGTTTCTCCATATTCCACAAAAAATGCGGACATTATAAATTTCTTGGGTAATTACAACATAATGGATTTAATAGGTGACCCAGCTAATGTTTATAAAAATTCTTATGATGGATTGATGACTCTCAGAGAGGAATACAATAAAAATAATTTAGCGGAACAGATTTTATATCAGGAATTTTTTACGTTATACAAAGGATACTTTGATAGTTCATTTTTTGAATCGGTCAAAAAATTAATACCTGCCAGAAGTAAATTATTTACAGGTATTTTAATTGATTCTAGTGTAATAGAAAGAAATAAGTACGAAAATAAACCGATAGATTCTACAAATATAGGAATATTAGATTTTTCATTTAACAAAAGTTTATACAATCTTGAATCAAATTTAATCAGTGTAAATACCGCCAGTTTAAATAGTAATACACCAATTCAAGTTAAAATTTTTTACGATATCAATAAAACTACCTATATAAGTAATGAAAAAGTTGATAAAAGGTTTTCCTCATTTTCAAAAAATGGAGTATATTCTACAATAACCAATGAGAATGGATTTGTCAATTATTACATATACAAAAATATTGATGCAAAATATGATTTAAATCGTCAAATAACAAATTCGGAGTTAACATATGTGACGGGTTCGTCAATTTCATACAATTTTACACTATCCGATAGTTTATTTCCGTCTATTAATTTAGATACTGATATGTATCCAGTGGGGTATTATTCATTATTAAGAAATGCAACTAATAGAAAATTAATAGTAAATAGTGGTAGTTATACTGGGTTTTTGACCACCAGTAATAATACGGTCAATATTAGTGGAAGTTTAGATGGTTCATCACCAGTTACCCTGACATCGGTCAGAAATCAAACTTCTACAACAAATTTAGTAACAATATAATTTAAATAAAACAAAATTTACTTATATTTATATATATATTATAAAATATGGCATACTTAGATAACAAAACAATAACGGTTCAAGCTATATTGACGAATAAAGGTCGTCAATTATTGGCGCAAAATGGTACTTTAAACATTACCTCATTTGCTTTAGCTGACGATGAAATCAACTATAACTTGTATCAACCAAACCACCCTCTTGGGAGTGCGTATTATGATTTGGCCATAAGAAATACACCAATTTTAGAACCATTTAGTGATGAAACCCAAGCTCTTAAACATAAATTGGTTACTTTGCCAGCGGGAGTAACTAGTGTTCCAATTGTAACAGTGGCTCAAAGTAGTATTGAAATGAATAAAAACTATTCAGCTCAACAAATAATTGCCCCTAGTACAAACCCAACATATGATACCACCTTGGGGTATACAGCCATAATTGTTAATAAAAACGTAGGAACGTTAACGGTAACACAAACTAATAGTTTAAATAGTACGTCTGCTACAATTCCAAGTTTCTATGGATCCGCTATTACGGAAGCATCACAAGTTGTTATTGGTATGCAATTCCAATTTATACCAAATTCAAACTTAACAACTACAACTGCAACTAATATAATTATAATTGGTAATGAAAGTGGTGGCAGCGTAACAATACCAGTGACCGTAACTGTTCCATCTACAACCGCATCTTAATTTTATGATATATCAACAATTTGCAAATACCGATATAGTAGCAGGAAGAACTCAAACAGTTTCTTCTGGTTTTTTTAATGACGGAGGTACCACAGCTGTCCAATCCTCAGATTTTAGTGTAAACCAAACTCAAACAGCTGCTACTGGAGCTGGTAATTACAATTTTTTGAATGGGTTATATTATTGGGATGTATATTATAACAATCAAGTTCATTTTTCACTTGCATATGGTGATTTAAATAACAGTGGTAGTGCATTTAATGATTTTACTTTAACCCAAGTTTTTCCATTTGAAGCAAATTATCAAAGTTATGTTAATTTATTGTTGGCTCCAACTGAAGCTCAGTTTTCATTTTTAACAGGGTCATATAATGTTGCATCTAAAACTTTGACAACATCAACAGTTTCTAATCCATCAATTTTCATCATTAATTTTGGTGCAAATTTATATAAAAATCAAGTTGATCCAGGACAATTACAGTTTGCTCTAAGTGGCGCAAATGGAATATATACGTTTATAGATGATTCTTCCGTTGTAAATAAAGCTTCAAATGTATATAATATTATTCAAGGGTATATATCAGGAGGGATATCTTATCCCTATACAGTTGATGGAGCTGTTCCTTATCAATCATTGGGATTGTTTTATCCAAAAAATGGTGTTGTAATACTAAATGCCACTGCCATTTCTAATTTAATTGGCAATATGTCAAGCGGAGTTTATTCGGATGGAACAAGTAATTTGACTTATTATGCTCCTCCTAATCAAGCTCAAAATAGCGGCACTTCAACGGCATTTGCATTATTTCAAAGTTGTTTATATAATTCAATTATAAATGCAACGGGTGAGTCGATGAATGTAAGAAAATCGGAACTTATACCTACAACTCAATATTATGTAAGAGTTCAAAATGGCAATTTTAATTATACAAACAATCCAACATTTATATCGGATGGAACTGATGGATTAACTAGGGGAACCATTAAAATCCCACAATTGAGAACCAATCCAATTACTTATGTGACAACCGTTGGTTTATATGATTCTAATAACGAATTGGTTGCAGTGGCTAAATTAAGTAATCCAGCTCCAAAGAGTTTTGACAGTGAGTACTTAATAAAAGTCGCACTCGCATATTGATGAAAATTATTGTCTTGGAAATTTAAATATAAAAATCATTAAAAAGATGAATTAGGACAATTGGATTGCAGAAAATGATATAAAAAGGATATAAGTGCTGTTATTAGAACATTATCAACATATATTAATTAAAATCCAATACATTTGTATATTTATATTTAATGATTAAGAGTTTAAACAAAAGCGATATTTTAGTTACTCCGTTCGAAGCTCAGAAAAATTGGGATAATAATAATTTAGACCCATCTGATTTGATACTTTGGACATCTAAATCATTTGATTCTAATGGAGAACCCATTTTATTGACTGGGGGTATTTCTCATATTTATATAGATTATGGAGATAATACTTTTGATCCCCTTAGTGGATTACCATATCCCATAACAAATAGTTATTGTGACTTGGCTTCTCAACAACAATCTGCTGGATATGTTGATTATCAAAAAGGTGTATATAATCCCTCTATAATTTATCCAACTGCAAGTTTTTACACAGCTTCATCAGAATTTTATAATCCAAATACAAATCCATTAAATATAGATGGCACATATATGAATCTCATATATGATGCAAATAAACATTTATTTTACAATAATTACAATAATTTTACAAAAACTTTTGGGATGGAAAGTGCTGATTTATCTATTACTAATAGAATATTGACAAATACAATGGATGTATTCACAATTCCACAACAAAAATTTGGTCAAAAGATAGTTCCGCATAGTGTAAATATCATTGACAAAAGTTTTGATAAAACTTATCATGTAATTGATGACGGCAATTGCAATTTAGTTTTTTCAGGTAGTGTATTTTCAACATATCAAATTGATAATTTATTGAATAGTTCACAACAAAATATTAATTTAAACATATATTCAACAAATTGTACTGGAAGTGTAGATTCCGTTTATACATCTTTAATTACTTCATCATTTGGAGCATCAAATATGTTCTATGTAAAATCAACTGATATTACAGCTTCAATATCTGGTGGAGTGGCTCCTTATAATTATTATTGGTATATAGGTGGTGATTATAGAACATTATGGAATGTTGTTGGTCAAGGATCAAAAATTTATTTAAATTATAATAATGGACGAGCTGGCACCGATGTTTATTATGCCAATACATACGTTGTGTGTCAAGTCATTGACGCGAATAATACTGACGTATTTTCAAATGGTATATATTTAAATTATTGTATTTTTCCTCCGCCGCCGGCTCCACCAATAATACCACCAACACCAACGACTCCTCCCATAAATCCGCCATTTACACCGGCGGATGCTCCCGATACAAATATTTTATTACATTTATCAAATACTGGTCAAGTGACTTCATCACAAAATGGATTTATTGTAGATTCAAATTATAGATTACAATCTTGGACTCCTGATTCCAGAATAGCTTCTAGTATACTTGGTTTGCCAACGGATGTGACTCCTTTTTCAAGTAGTTTTATTGGCAAACGATCCTCGTTATGGGTTAAGCCATCTAATGTGGCAAATTGGATAACCGCAATGAGTTCAGCTAAATCTGGTTATGGACAACAGTATGCTGGAAATTTTTCGTATAGAATATATTTTGATTTAGTTACTCCAAATAATATTCCAATTCCAAATCCATCAACATTTTCTTTGAGTGGTAGTTGGTGCATTGATAATACTGGTAGTATATCTTTAAATGGAGTTGATACCAATATAAATTTAACGGATAAGGTCACAGCTTTCAATTTCGGACAAAAACATCAATTTAATATAACTGGGGGATTTGTCAGTGGTAGAAATTACTTAGATTTTGATATTTATAATTATTGGGGAGAAACGCCTTTTTTAGCTGGTGATGATCCTTTTGGTTTATATGTAGAATATGATGCTAACAATTTATTAATGTTAAATATATAAAAGGTTGGAATATAAATTAAATGAACATACTAAACACATTAATAATAGGCAACTATGATGATTTGAGGGGAGATAGTGCAATATATCTTCTTGAGAGAGCACCATCTGGATCCACTAATATATACTTTTCTGGAACCACTGGTAGTTTAACGTCAGCATCTATATTTAGTTCTGCCCCTATTATAACACATCCTGATGGTGATTTTACCTCTAGTATTAATCCATTAAATTGGAATGATACTCCTGCTAATTTAATATACAGCGGTTCACAAAATGGTTTTGATTTAATTATATATCACCAACAAGATTATGGAGATTGGCAAAATCAAAATATAATTAACGCAACATTATCTGCATCAAATGTTGGCATTCCTGTATTTACACAGCATTATAATGACACAAGTGCATCTTATACCAAAACCGCAAGTTTTTATGGATTTCCTCCTACTATTAACGTTGGCTGGGGGAATTATATATCTGGAAATAGTGGTTCATATGGAAATGAACTTGAATTTTATGATACCATAAATGATGGACAAATATTGACTTCTTCAATTTTATTATATGGTGATAATGCTGGATTAATTCAAACCGAAAATATGATTTATATTGATAATAACGATGTTAATATAAATGAATTGAATTCGGTAGCATCTATTACTTCCAAATATATAAAATTGATTAATGTATTAAGTGCCAGTTATGCAATTGATCCAAATGACAATACTCAATTATATATAAATTATAATTTAAATAGACCTCGTTTTTATTATGATATTAAACAATATTTTAGACAAATTTCTCAAAATTATAAAACTGGCTCAATATCTGGTTGGTCACCCGAACAAAGCTATGGATTAGTTCAAATACAAAATTCCATAGGTTCAGATTTATCAATGCCGAATTATACCTCCGGTATTAATACTTTAAATTTACAAGCTGGCACGCCGTTTTTAATAAATGTTGTTTCAAGTAGTGTTAATGGTCCATATACATTTAGTTGGAAGAATTTTAGACAATCTCAGTATAAATCAACTACCATAAAAATTAATAATAGACCCATTTACACAGGTACAGCTGAGTCATTTAGTTGGGTATCAGATTTAAAAACTTCAAATGCTATAGTTACTTTTCATACAAATCTTAGAACTGGAGTTCAGTCTGTGCCTGAGTCTAATTCTATAGTTAATTTAGGAGCTACTACAAATCAAACAATTCAATTTTTGAAATTGAATTATGGATATAGTTGTGCAAATAACGGCACATATATTGCTATCGGAGACGTTAATTTAGATGCGAATGTAGCTTTAAATGGTGCGGTAGATATATTGGAATATTCAACAACTACAAACAAATACGAAAATAAATTTGTAGTCAAGAAAATTGTAAATCCAGCTGATTACACTTTAATTTTAGCAACAGAAGATAATTCTTTAGATGAAAATGATAATCTAATAAGTGATGTGTTTATCACAACAGAATTATCTTCGTCATATGATATTACAGGGTCTGTTTTGTTGGGAACTGAACAAGTCGGTGATACAACTCCCCACCAAGAAATACAAACTGAAAATAATTTTGGTTTATATGTTACAAACAATACCATTCCATTTGATGATGACCCTTTAAATTTAGAAGTGGATTCAATTTTTAATTTAATTGATTCTTATAGTGATAAATTTGGAGCATCGTTAGCATTACAAAATAATTTATTGGCTGTGGGATGTCCTTATTTCAATATAAATTTTGTAAACGGTCAAAGTTTTTCTGGCGCAAGTGTAGATATTTTTGATTTAAATAATAGACCATCTAATGGAGAACCTTGGTATCCAATATTTTCAATTACTTCCGATGACATTGGGTTTGGAGAGAGTGTTACAATGTGTGAGAATTTCTTGGCTGTGGGATCAAGTGTTTCATATAATAACGCGGGTTCGGTATATATTTATTTTAGAAATAACAGTGACGATAATTGGGTTCTAATTCAAACTATCAATGGTCCCACGGAAAATTGTTTTTTTGGAGGAAGTGTTAAATTTGATTCAAGTGGAACTCGTAGATTAATAGTGGGAAATTCAAATAAATATGACAATAATAAAAATGTATATATCTACGAGTATGTCAATCAATCTTGGAGTCTCAGTCAAATATTAAAATCAAATGATACGATTCCACAAACATTAGCATATTTGGATAATATTTCACCAATAATACAAAATAATCCTGCCGATGGATTTGGCAATTCAGTATCAATTAATGGTGCTAATATAATAGTTGGTGCACCACAAGATACTATATACCAAGAATTCCTCGGTGGTCCAATAAAATATAGAGGTGCCGTTTATTTTTATCAAACTTGTTCTGCAAATCCAAATCAATGGAATTTTATTCAGAAAACATGGGGTGACAATGAGACCTTGGTTAATAATAAATTTGGATTTAGTGTAGATATATACAATGATACCGCTATTGCATCTGTTCCAAAAATATCACAACCTTTTACGGCAAATTATATAGTAAATACATTAAATAAAAGATTTGATTGTAATCCAAACAGTTCATATTACGATATTCTTGGACAAACTGTCATATTTAATTATAATACATCATCAATCAATTGGGATATAAAATACACACAAGAAAAAACTAAAGATTATGGATATCCATATTTGAATTATGGATATTGCAATGCTTTATATGAAGGCACATTTGTTGTAGGAGCTCCTTGTTTTATTAGCGATACTATAAATTTGGTCAATAATTTCCCAGAAGTAGTTCAGGGATATGCATATATTTATAATATCAATAATTTAATTTCAAATTATCCCGTGGGTAATGTTTTTTATAGAGATGGAAAAATTATATTGTCAAATAGCGGTTCAATTTTCAGTCGATTGATGAAAGATAAACTTGATAATAGATATCCAAAATATGATTTGCAATACAAAGGAAAAGTAACGTTGTATGAAAAACAAGTTCTTTGTACTATAAATCAGGGAGAATTTAATTATAGTACCAATCCAACATCAATGATAAATAATTCATTTTTTACATTTAAAGATTTAGATTTAATGCTTAAATATATCAATCAAAAAGTTTATAATGGTGATGTACAATGGTGGAATTATATTGGATTCACTGACGTTGAACAAGCTTTATTTGATTTAAATACTACTGATTACGATTATAACAATTCAAGTATAACACCTTATATGTCACAATTATCCTCTTCATATATGAATTGGGATGTTGATGGTAATGACAAAATTAATTTAAATGATATGACATTGGCTTGGAAATATTATGCTAATACATTAACACAAGATGATGTATTTAAACATGTCACACCAAAATCAGCAAGAAAAACTTTATCTGAAATCAAGAATTATATAAAAAATAATGTCATGATTAATAGATATGGACAAATAAATCCTCAATTTTTTGGATATGATTACAGTAGTTCGATTGATAAAACGGGTTCATATTTAGCTCCTTATATTACATCAATTGGATTGTATAATGGAGCTGATTTAGTTGGAACTGCTAAATTGGCTCATCCAATTAAAAATAGTGGTGAATTTCCATTAAATATTTTGATTAAATGGGACATATGATTATATTTATTATATAATAGGAATACAAATATATGGCAAACGATAACACAATTGATAGACAATCTTTAAATACATCATTGGAACAAAGATACTCAACCAGTAAAGTTGGTGGAGCTTATGATGCTAAAAAAGCAGGTACATCTACTGAAGATTCCGTTCAGGCTGCTATTTATGATAATACTGGTAAATTTGTAGTTAAACAAGCACAAGGACAATCAAATTTTAAAGGTACTACCAGTAATTCATATAAAGAAATTTCAAAATATTCTTCAAATCTAGATACCAAAAAATATAGATAATAATACTATATTATGGCAAATTCAGATGAAACAGTTGATAGACAGTCATTAGTCACCAGTCTAGCTGATAGATATAAAAATCAAAATATTGGTGGAGCTTATAATGCTAATAAAGCTGGTACATCTACATATCAAAATGATGATGCGGTATCTTCAAAATCCACAACATTTGATAATAACCCTGAATTTGTTGTAAAACAACAATTGGGAATCTCAAATTTTAAAGGAACGGAAGGGTCAAATTATAAAGAAATATCCGATTTATCACAAGGAGTAAAAACATCTACATATGGAGATTCTCAATTAGCAAGAACATACGATAAAACCTCCGATTTCGTTAAAGGTCTTGAAAATGAAACAATGCAAGGTTCTAATTTTAAAGGCATATCCTCAATAGGAGGCAAGTATAAAGAAGTTTCTAAATATGGACAAAAAGTAGGAACTTCTACATATGCACCAGATACAAAGGATTTAAGTTATAATGCGACAAAATTTGATAAAACTCCAAAATTTTTTATAAAACAACCACTCAAAGTTACAAATTTTAAAGGTATTGATGGTAATAAAAGTTTAAAATACAATGAACTTTCAAGTTTATCCCAAGGGTTTAACAATAACAAGTATAAACCTTAACTTTTTCTTATTCTAACTCGTCCTCCTACATATTCATTATAATAAGTTGCATCGTATAAGGCATTTGCTAATATAATTTGTTTCATTTCTTCATAACTTAAATCGGATTTACTTTTACACCAAGATAATATTTCAAATGAAAATTTATCTTTACCAATTTTTATAATATCTTCATTCAGTTGATTACAACTGCCAGTGTAAGATTTCCAATCGCTTTCCTTAGTACCTCTTCTTTTATTAGTTCTACCTTTTAATGGTTTTTTAGTAGTTTTGAATTTTAATAATTTTTTACCAATATATTTTTTATTATTGACATTATTAATTATTTTATAAATAAAGCCTATTACATCTTCTGGGATATCTCCTTCACATTTCCAATGTCCATAATCAATTTGCATATTCTTATATATATTATGTTTTAAATATAATAAATTGAGTTTTATTTATTATATGATATGATTAGAGTGAATGAGTTTACAACAAGACATAACATTATCAATGTTGAACAGATTATTACGTCAGACTCCTAGAATAAGAAAAGGTACTGACGCTGTATATTTCTGTCCAAAATGTCATCATTATAAACGCAAACTTGAAATATCTTTAGTTACTGGCAAATATAATTGTTGGGTATGTGGGTTTTCTGGATTAAATTTTGGGTCATTATTAAAGAAATTAAATGCACCGAGGGAATATTATGAATCAATTGGAGAAATTAAGAAAATAGCTCCTAAACACATATTAGAGAATTTATTTGAGGAACCTAAAGAAATTGAAGAAATTCACAATTTACCAGAAGAGTTCCAACCTTTATACGATTCAAATTCAAAAAGTATACAAAGAAAACATGCTTTAAATTATTTAAAAAATAGAGGTGTTTCCGATATAGATTTATATAGATATAATATAGGATATTGTGAAACAGGTGATTATAAAAATAGAGTGGTAATTCCATCGTATGATATTAATGGCAATCTAAATTTTTACAGTTGTCGAGATTTTTATGAATCCTCATGGTTAAAATATGTTAATTGTAAATTTAGTAAAGATATTGTGGGATTTGAAATGTTAACAAATTTCAATGAAGAAATTACATTAGTAGAAGGAGCATTTGATGCATTAGCCGTTAGAAAAAATGTTATACCATTATTTGGTAAAACATTGTCCAATATACTTAAATTAAAATTATTGATATTTAGACCACCTGTGGTAAATGTTTTATTAGATAATGACGCATTGAAAGATGCTATTAAAATATGTGAATTCTTTATAAAGAATGATATAAATACCAGATTGATATCCTTAAATGAAAAAGATGCCTCCGTCTTAGGATTTGAAAAAACTTGGCAATATATAAACAATGCAAAATTATTGAGTTTTGAAGAGTTGTTTAAGTTAAAAATAAATTTATGATTAGATTACAAAATACAATTAAGAACTTTACGAACGTATTACATATTGGTGATATCCATATAAGATTGATGCAACGACATCAAGAATATTTAGAAGCTTTTAAAAAATTATATAAAGCTATAGATAGGACTCCCGAAACTACTTTAATTATAGTTGCTGGGGATTTGTTTCATAATAAATCAGATTTAAGTCCAGAATCTATTCAATTGGCTGGAGATTTCTTAAAAAATTTAGCAGATAGACGACCTACTATATTAATTGCTGGTAATCATGATGCTACATTAGCTAATAAAAACAGATTAGATAGTCTCAGTCCAATTGTTCAAGCATTAAATCATAATAACCTATATTATTTAAAAGATACCGACATTTATATCATTGGAGATGTATTATTCAACAACTATTCTGTATTTGATGAACCTGATAAATATATTAAATATAAAGATATTCCAAGTATCTATAAAAATGAGGTTAATTATAGTATAGCATTATTCCACGGTCCTGTAAACAACGCTATTACCGATATTGGATATATTGTTAGTAATAAAACTATTACTACTAGTATTTTTGATGGACATCAAATGGTAATGTTGGGTGACATACACAAACCACAAAATTTGACATTCGAAAGAGTTGTGTCCGAGGATGAAATTGATACTATAAATTTAAATGAATGGGAAATAATAGAGGAATTCACAAAATAACTGTGTTTTTGTTGAATTAGACACTATTTTGAAGAAATATTGAAAAAATTATTATGAAATATTATAAAATAAAAAAGAAAAATTTTCCGATTATTCGGTATGTAGGAAGCCTAATCCAACAAGATCATGGCGAAGCTCTAAATGGTCATGGATTCACATATTGGGACTTAAAAACCAAGAAATTCGTTCATGTAGAAATTCCAAACGATTATGGTTTTTATACTATCGAAGTCAATAAAGGTATTCTAAAGAGTGATATTTCAGATATTCCCAAAAAAGCTAAATTACGAATTAAGTGTATTGAAAGTATACCATCTGAAATTAAATCGGTATTAACTGAAGTGAGAAAGGTGTCGGATGTAACAGATGTAAGTTATATAAAAATAGAAGAAAATACTGACATTAAGAATATAATTGATGCAACTGAAGTGAGTTTACAAGATGTTACGGATGTAGATTATCAAAATAATTTAATAAAAGATTACATCAAAGATAAAAAACTAAGTGTGGATGACAATTTATTGGGGTGTATTTTTGATTTAAATAAAGAATTGAATGAAGAATTAAAAAAAGAACACTCCGTTAGAAATATACAATGGAAACCTAAAATATTTGAGTTTGATAATATGTTTAGTTATGGGGAAGGCAATATTATTGACTTTTCTAAAATGTCTGGCATCATGGGATTGTTTGCTAATAATGCTAGTGGTAAAAGCAGTATATTATCCGCATTGAGTTTTTGTTTATTTGATAAATGTGACAGAGCTTTTAAAGCCTCTCATGTTTTAAATACTCAAAAAATGAGTTTTAGATGCAAATTTAATTTTGAATTAAATGGAATAAACTATTTCATTGAAAGAAAAGGATTGTCCGATAAAAAAGGAAATGTTAAAGTTGATGTTAAATTTTGGAAAGTAGAGGATGATAAAGAAATTGAATTGAATGGCGAAGCAAGACGAAGTACCAATGACATTATTAGAGATTATATTGGTGAGTATGGTGATTTTATTCTAACCGTATTGTCTATTCAAAATGGCAAAGATGGTAGTTTTATTGACATGGGTCAAACCGAAAGAAAGGATTTATTAGCTCAATTCATGGGATTGACTATATTTGACGGACTTTATAATTTGGCTTCTAAAAAGTATAATGAAGTATCTGTGTTATTAAAAAATCTCAATAATGGGGATTATACCATAAAGTTAAATCAAGTGACCAATGAAATTACAAAAATTGAAAATGACATTAAAATTCAAAATGAAACTTTAGATAATACAATGTCAGATAAAGAAGAAAAAAATCAAAAATTGATTGAATTAACCAAACAATTAATTAATATAGATTCCAAAGTATCTGATATCACATCATTGGAAACACAAAAAATTAAGTGTGATTCCGAAATATCTAAATTGGAAAACGATGATATCGCTTATAAAAACGAAATCAAAGACATAGAAACTAAATTGACCAATTTGGATAATGATATAAAAATATTAACAGATAAAGAGTTATCTATTAATTTGGAAAAATACAATTCTACCAAGAAGAACTATGATATATTAGAAAGAGACATTGAAAAAAGAAAAATTCTAATCAAAGGTAAATTAGATAAACTTTCTAAATTAGAAGAACATAAGTATGACCCAAATTGTGACTTTTGTATTAATAACGTATTTGTTAAAGATGCAATAAAAACCAAGGAAGACTTGGAAAAAGATAAAAATGAAGTTATTCCATTAATGGATACTTTTAGAAATTATAAAAATGAGTTATCTTCTTTATCATGGGTATTGGAAGATGATAAGAAATTAAAATCATTAAATAACGAAAAATCTCAATCTACAGAAACTCATTCAAAATTAAACAATACTATATTGAAGAATGAAAATAGTATAAATCAATATAAAAATAAATTGAGTATATTGGTAAAAGATATTGATGATTTTTATAAACAGAAAGATAATATTGAAAATAATATCAAGATTAATCGGGATATTGCGGATATCAAGACTGTAATTAAAACTTTGGATTCTAATTATAAATCAATGAATAATCTTATAATTAAAGCCAATGGTAATCTACAAACTAAAATCAGTGAGAAGAATAATATAGAAGAACGAATCAAAAACATTAAAGACCTTGATATTAAAAATAATTGTTATAAAAATTATATTCAGATTATAAACCGTGATGGTATTCCTTATGAATTAATAACACAAGCCCTTCCATCTATAGAAAAGGAAGTAAATGATATATTACACCAAATAGTTGAATTTACGGTGTCGTTAAAGACTGACGGTAAAAATGTAAGTACTTATATCGTATACAATGATAAGAAATGGCCTCTAGAGATGGGTAGTGGACTAGAGAAATTCATCAGTTCACTGGCAATAAGAGTAGCTTTAATTAATATATCAAATCTACCCAGACCTTCCTTTATGGCTATAGATGAGGGATTTGGTTGTGCGGATAAAGACAATTTGACTTCAATGACTAATTTATTCAGTTATCTCAAGACCAGATTTGATTTTATATGGATTATAAGTCATTTAGATGAAATGAGAGATATGGTGGATAAACATATAGAAATAAAAAAGGAAAATGGGTTCTCTAAGATAGTATTTAACTAATGTTTAACTATTTATATGATACAATGTCATATTTAATCGGAAAATCTTTAGGGTTAGAGTCAATGGTTGTTAATATAGAGGATACGTCGTATTTATCCACATATTTCAATATTACTGAATTTAATCCTGTTTTTGGGGCCGGCAAGAATTTATTAATAATTAATGCCACTTCATTATTATCTCCTAGTCCAAATATACAAATAGAAGCTAGGGATGGTAATAATAACTATTTATACATTGAATCGGCTCAATTAGTTGATAAAGTATCCAATAAACAACAATATTATTATAGTTTATATGTATACGATAATCTTGTAGGTGGAACGGGTAAAATAACCATAGTTGGTACAACCAAAGATAATAAAAAAGTAAGATGGTCATCTAACATAGCCATTTCTCCCACTTCAGAAAATAGATCCAAAATTGTATTTTTTAATAAACCTCAATTAAATGTTATACCTGTCATATCAAATGTATTAAGTTCATCAGTAGAAATTAACCCAAAAAGTATTCAGGGGTCATTTTCATCCACAGCTGTGACTCCACCTGTGAATTTTGATATCACAAACAATTATAATCCAAATAATGTTGATTATAGAATTATAGATAATACAAATCAGTTTGATGTAGGTATGGAGAGTTTCCCTATAACTTTATATATAAATCAAATTAAAGCATTTAATTCATCTATAACACAAAATGTATCGGAGACTGCTAGTATTTTAGTAAAAAGAGTATTAAATCAAAATTCATTACTGTTAGCTGAACCTTACATATATCAAAACAATAAAATATCAGAAATCGTTAATGGTACATATATTTGCAAATTTAATAACATTCAATATAAAAATGAATATTGGGATTCATCTAGTTATTCGACGCAATTTACAGATTTAAATGGAACAACTACTAGATTAGTAAAAAATTCTTATGCTTTGGTGGGGTACACCAATTTAAATACATTTTCAGGACTAATACAAAAACACAAAATATATAAAAAGAATTTATCTACGGCTGGAGATTTTGGATTAGTTACAGATGAAATATTTTCTAATTACGAATTATTAAAAGATGTAACTACTCCAAATAAAAGTTTTGAAAAACTTGGGTCATTTTTTACACAATTTCACATAAACAATTTTTGGTTCACCAGTTCCAATAATTTTAATTTATATCATGATGATGGTACATTTCTAAATGGAATGAATATATCTGGTAGTAATGTAGGTTCTGGATATATAATCACAAAACCCAATACATCATATACAAATAGAGATTCGGGATATATACCATTTGAAATTACTCAAAGTAATGATTTTTCTGGTAGTAGTTATGATTCAAATTTTTTACATTTTTATCCAAATAGTAGATATACCCTCGAATTAAACGTAGCATTTTTAAATAAAAATATATCAGATACTTCCACTTTAAATTTTTATATCACGAGTAGTTCACCAAATATTCAGAGAGAAACTGGGTACGATGTTAATAAAGGAATATTAATCGGAACATTGTCATTATCCGATTTAACTACGACTAAAGTATATGATTCGATTCAATCATTTGATTTCAATTTTTTGAACGAAACGTATGGAACATTAGTAATATATGGTAATAATTTTACTTCGGCAATATTATCCAACATTTCTATAAAACCAACAAATGTATTTGGATTCTCAAATGATACATATTTCACCAAAGTACCATTTGATGTTAATAAACCCAATGATATTTTTGATATAAAATCCGAACTTTATGATAAAGATGGTAATATAGCTTATAATAATTTAAATACCGTTCAGTATTTTGACCCTAACGGATTAACAACCCCAATAACATTAGTTATCGGCACCACAATTACAGCCCAAATTTTAAGCGGTTCAACATTAATAGTAGATAATGCGTATATTACTAATAAAATAAGTGGGTCGATAATTTCCAGTGATAGTGCAAGTTATTTAATTTATAGTCCTAATAATGGCACATCTTCGTATGCTATAAGTTCTAGTCGAGCTATTACGGCAAGTTATGCGTTGACAAGCCAAGGAACCGTTATTAACGCAATCACAGCAAGTTATTTAAATTACACTGGTGGTAATACTGGAACGGCTAGTTATGCTATTACCGCTAGTTATTCAATGAATGGTGGTGGAGCGAGTAGTCAGTGGACAAATATTAGTGGTGGAGGAATTTATTATAATGGTGGTAATATTGGTATAGGTACATCAACTCCCGATAGTAAACTACAAGTTATTGGAAATATAAGTTGTAGTGTAATTACTGCATCTCTCGTTAATTTAAAAAATGCTGTATTGTTTGATTATAATAAGTCTACGGCAAATACAGTGACAAATACTGTAATTGAAAATTTAACACAGTCGTATAATTCAGCATTTTTTGATTATGTTGTAATAAATGATGTTAATTTAAGAGCCGGCACAATATTATGTGCATTTACAGGAAGCAATATAACTTATACCGAGTATTCCACTACCGATATTGGAGTTACAAGTGATATAACAATGTCCGTAGATTTAAATAATTCTAATATAAGACTGTTATCTACTATACCATTTGGTCAAACTTGGGATATTAAAGCTTTTGGTAGATATTTATAAAAAACTTCATAAATATTAACATCTTGGATTTTTCGTTTATATTTATATTTAGATTTTTATATAACCAACAACTATAATATCAACAAATATAAGGAAAATATATGCCAATAACTGAAGGTGGAAGATTTAGTCCAGAAAATAGAATAGTAAGTCCTGGTGTTTTTACCAGAGAAAATGATTTAAGTGGTGTCGCTCAAGGCGTTGCCGACATAGGAGCAGTGGTAGTAGCACCATTCCCTAAAGGGCCCGGCTTTAGCCCCATGCTATTAACCAATAGTAGCGACTTACAAAATATATTCGGTATACCCGATGGAACATATTATGGTCCATATACAGCCAATGAATATCTCTTAGAAAAGGGATTCGTCACCGTTGTTCGTGTAGGTGCATTAACTGGATATAACCAAAAACATCCATTAGTAATTTATGCCCAAAGTGGTCGTTGGGAAAGACTTGGATCAGCAGGTGCTATTGATAGTGAATATTCATTTGTTCTTCCTAGTGGGTCAATTTCTGATGGATATGCTGCTGGCATAGTAATAAATTCTACATCAGGAGCATATACAGGAATAGGTTCTGGTAATATTACATTTGTTCAACCTGACTTTGAATTTACTTTACAAACTGGTGCTGGAGATACTTCTGATTATTCATCTGCTAGTATTGCTAGTAATAGTGGTAGTTTATTGTTCAACAATCAAGCCGTAAGTTTTAAAACTAATAGTGATTCTACTTTTGATGCCAATATTGAATGGGAGGGTACTGGTGAAACAACAACATTTGCTCAATTATTGACAAAGGGAACAACCGTCACAGGCTCATTTGTCGATACAGAATTACCTCTTTTTGCATTCGGAATAGATCCTTTTGATACTGATGCAGTTTTAATAAGTGGTTCATTTACTGTTGATAATCAATCTGGATGTACTCTTCCAATCTTTAGAATTCATGGTATTTTAAGTGGTGCTTTTGGTAAATACGATGGAACTTTTAATGCTGACCCAGTTATTGGAGTAGATAATTGTGGAAATTTCATTAGTAGTAGTGCTAAATTATTAGCTGTTTTGGCTGATACACAAGCTGGTGGTATTGATACCAATTTAAATGCTCCGGGTTTTAGTGGTTCAACAGTTTCTACATCTGGGGTATTAAATGCTGATAGTAGTAGTATTTCACAAAATTATACATTGAATTTAGTTTCTACTGGTGATGGTGAATGGGGTTCATACGAATTCTCATTAAGTAAAGCAACTAACAAATATATCACAAATGTATTTGGAACAAATGCAACGGCTGGAAATCCCGCAACTCAAGTTCAAGGACAAAAAATTGAAGCTGCTTATCTTCATTCAATATTTGAAGATAGTATCGCTGAAGTTGCTGCAAATCCCGATAGATGGTCAGTTGCCGTGGCTGCTCCTATTGATGTTGAAGGTCCTTTCTCAAGTGGTGCAATTGAACCTTTAATCTTTACTGACAAATATTCATTAGCCCCCACAACTGGTGATAGTGCATATTCATTAACTCACGCAATAACCCCTTGGATTGTCTCTCAAGCTGTAGCAGGTGTTAATAATCAATCTCATAGATTTGAATTATTCAAAGTTCATACTCTATCCGATGGTACAAATACTAATACAGCATATAAAATTGAAATTAGTAATGTTAAATTGGCTGGCACGGTTGCTGGTACTAATTGGGGAACATTCACATTAGCAGTTCGTGCTTTCAGTGATACTGAAAATCGTCCTGTGTATCTCGAACAATTCCAAAATTTAACTTTAGATCCTACATCACCTAATTTTATTAGTCGCAAAATTGGTGATAGATACAATTATATAACAAGTGCTGGTAAAATACTAGAATTTGGTACATATAATAATTTAAGTAAATATATCAGAATTGAAGCTTCTACCATAAATTATCCAACTAGTGCAATTCCATATGGATTTGAACCATATATTGTACCATTTGGTGGATCCGTCACTGATGGTATTACTCCTACAGTTAAATATACTAAAGCATCTACTTGGACAAATGGTCCTGGTAGATACGCTTCCGGTCTTGTATTTGGTGAAACATTAAGTGTAGATTCTGAATTGAGTGGATTATATCCAACTTCAAATGATGGAGCATTTATATATAATGATAATTTACAATATTTTGATGCAATTCCCGCAGGGGCTTCAATTGGTCAAAATACAGGTTTTTATCTTGATATCGATTATACAACATCTAATGTAGGAACTTCAGTATTTATCTCATCATCAAATAATGGTGCTGCAAATGCAATTCCTGCTATATATGATGCTGCTAACGAAGCAACTTACGTCAAGATGCGTAAATTTATCCTCGGATTTCAAGGTGGATTCGATGGTCAATCTCCCGCAATTCCAATTAATATTGGAAGTGACATTATCGCAGGTAATACACAAGGTTTAAATTGTGCTACTAGTACAACTGCTGGTAGTGTGGCTTATAATCAATGTTTAGGAGCATTAAGTAATGCCGATGAATTTGATATTAACCTACTTGTTACTCCCGGTATTTTCCATAGTTTACACAGTTATGTGGCTCAATTGGGTATCAACTTATGTGAACAACGTGGTGATTGTTTCTATATCATGGATAACATCGTATTCCCAAATACAACTCAACCAGTTGATATGATTACTGCCGCAATTAATGATGTAAGTACAATTGATAGTAATTATGTTGCTACTTATTATCCTTGGATTAAGGTACTTGACACAAATATCAATCAAATTGTTAACCTTCCGCCATCCGTATTGATGCCTTCAATATACGCTTCAAATGATGCTGCAAGTGCTGAATGGTTTGCTCCCGCAGGGTTAAACCGTGGTGGTATTCCTCAAGCAACTGGCGTTCTTGATAAATTGACAATTGGTGATAGAGATAATCTCTATGAAGGAAGAGTTAATCCAATCGCTTCATTCCCAGGACAAGGTATCTGTGTTTGGGGTCAAAAGACGCTCCAAATCAAACATAGTGCTCTTGATAGAGTTAATGTTCGTAGATTGTTAATCGCACTCAAGAAGTTTATTGCTGCAAGTTCAAAATACTTGGTATTCGAACAAAATGTTGCTTCAACTCGTAACAGATTCTTGAGTATTGTCAATCCATACCTCGAAAGTGTACAACAACGTAGTGGATTGTATGCTTATAAAGTGGTGATGGATGAAACCAACAATACACCTGATATTATTGATAATAATCAATTGTATGGTCAAATCTACTTACAACCTGCTAAGACTGCTGAATTCATCATACTTGATTTCAACATTCTTCCTACAGGTGCTCAATTCCCAGGCGCTTAATAGTTAGTATATAAAATCGAAAACCCCTTGATGTAAAAGTCGAGGGGTTTTTCTTTTAAATTATAATAAAATTTTAATATAATTTATAGATAATTATTAGTAAAGTTATGAAAAAAGCATCAGGAAAATCTAATTTAAGTATTATTAAAGACTATGTTGATGGAAATAGACCATTTACCCAAGTATCTTTTTCAGGAGCAGATGAGTTAGTTAACCGAAAAGAAGGAGAGGAATGGGAGGATTCTCAAGGCAAAAAATGGAAAAAACAACATGGAAAAAAAGTAAATATTAACAACATAAAAACCACAATTTTAGATGCTACCAAAGATATGCATGTATGTAAAATATGCGGCACTGATACTAGGTTTAGTTCAAAAATCATGGCACGTTATGATAATCAAGTGATATTTAAAACTGGCAAATGTTACGATTGTTTTGTTGAATTTGAAACTTCATTAAAAATGAAGGGGTTATATCAGACTTTTTTAAGACATAGAGATTTATCAAATTTAAAGGGTTATTTAATTGATTTTAAGGCAAAATTAAAAGATACAATAGACTGGTGTAATTCCTCTAGTGCTAAAAAAATAGAAAGTTTTGAAGAATTGGGACCAGAGAGTGTTGGTTTACAAGTCGAATACGATAATACTGATAGAATTGATGTTATTAAAAATGATGCTTTAAAAGATTTAAAACTTGTAAATGATAGATTAAAAGATATAAAAAATGAATTACCGAAATTGAAGTTGGATATTAAATCTGTTAAAGAAATTGAAAAACGATTAATTAATAAGTATAAAAACGGCAGAACTAATATGTTTACAGGTGTTAGGTTGGTAAATATTACCAATAAATAAAGAGAATTTTACTATTTATTATATATGAATAAATTATCAGAATATCTTTTTAATGAAATATACCCTGTTATTTCGGAAAAATTGACACTATTGTTTGAGGGTGGTAATGTATTTGATGACACTATTTCAATAAAAAAAGAATATATATCAAATACATTGAATGCTTTTAAAATAGAATTCAGTAAATATTTTCCATCTATATTAGAAGGATATAGAACATTAGGTAGTGTTGGAAAGAAAAATCTTTCAGGTGATATAGATTTGGCAATAAGTTCAAAAACACTTTTTAATGATGATGGTACTCCAAAATTAAATGAACTTAATATCGATGAAAAACAATATAAAGATGTATTTGATAAATATAAAAGTAAATCACGAAGTGCTACGGAAGAAATGTTAATGCTTCGATCAGTTTTATTTTTTATAGCCAAGAGAATAAATGAATACTCAAAAGATTTAACCGTAGATGATAAAGGAAGTAGTGCAGGTACATTATTTTGTAAATTTCCACAGTTTGATGATAAAGGTAAAAAAACAAATGATTTTGTTCAAATAGATTTAAATTTTGGAAATTTGGATTGGTTGACATTTTCATATTATTCAGATGTATATAAAGATAATGTAAAAGGTTTACATAGAACACAATTAATGTTATCTTTATTTTCAGATGCTGGTTATATATTTAGTCATAATTATGGAGTTAAAAACAAAGAAACTGGTCAGATAGTTGCTACAAATCCAAACGAAGCTATTTCTTTATTGAATAAAATTTATGGATTTTCTATCAATACCGATATATTAAGTAATTATTTTAAATTACAAGAATTTTTAAAAAATAATCTTGATATCGCAAAATATAATAGCATTATTGATAAATATATAAAAATTTTAGATTCTACAAGAGCCGATATCCCAATTGATTTACAAGATTACTGGATTGCTAATAAAGAAAGATTAGCCTTAAAGGGTAAATTTTTGCCAGACGATTCTAATTTAATTAAATACCAAAAATTAAATGAATCAGGAGCTGCTGGTGCTTCTAGAATACCGAGATCTGCGGTAGAACCTACATTCAAATCTTATATTGAAAAAGTATTAAAAAAATTCCCAGCATTCAAGGGTGCTAAAATATCAGGGTCTTATAACACGGTTGTAAAATCAGATCACGGTGATATAGATTTAATAATTCATATAGACAGAACTGATATTAGTATAAAAGAATTAAAAGAAATGTTTAGAAATCATATAAATTCTCTTCCTGATAGTGTATCTGTGCCATTTTCTTCTGGTAAATATGTTGGAAAAAAATCAATGATTGCTGGTGAAATAGTTATAGTTAATTTCCCAATAGAAGGTTTGTCTGGATTAACAGTTCAAATTGATAATATAATTACGACATCTGAGACGGAAAGTGAATATAGAAAAACTTTTTTAGATATGCCTGCCGAAAAACAAGGTTTATTAATAGGTCTTGCTAAAGCAATATTATTGGAAGAAGATGTTAAAGATGTATTTAAACGACTTGGTATTACAAATATTCCTGATTTAAAAGAAAATCAAGAATACGAATTTAATCTATCAACACAAGGATTATCTTTACGTATAGTAACCTTAGATTCAAATTTCAAACAATTAGATAGAAAAGAAATATGGTCTTCGTTTAATTGGAATGATTCTAAAAAATTATTTAAAAATTTTAATATTGATGGGTCATTTGAAGATATGTTAAAAGATTTCAAATCAAAATTAAAAAATCCTAGATCTTTAAATAGAATTAAGGGACTTTTTAAATCAATGGTACATGTTACTTCCGGTGAAATTGGCACCCCAAAAGGTGACAATAAATTAAAAGCCATAGAGATGGTTAATTCGTTATAAAAATTCATGGCACAGGAAAATAAAAATATCAGAGAAGTTATAAAAGAAGAATACAAGAAATGTTTCTTGAATCCAATGTATTTTATGAAAAAATATGTTAAGATTCAACATCAAACAAGAGGAATAATTCCCTTTGAATTGTATGAATTTCAAGAACATACATTAGATGATTTTATTAAAAACGATAGAAATATTGTTTTAAAATCAAGACAGATGGGTATTAGTACATTGGTATCCGCATATTCTTTATGGACAATGATATTTAATCCCGGCAAAAACGTATTAATTTTATCCACAGTTCAAAATACATCTAAAGAAATTGTTTCCAAAATTCGTTTGGCAAATAATAATCTTCCTAGTTGGTTAAAAGTTCCTACAGTAGAAGACAATAGATTATCATTGAAATTGAAGAATGAATCAAGAGTATTAGCCGCATCTTCTGCGGCAGATAGTTCTCGTGGTTTCAGTTCCTATCTATTGGTAATGGATGAATGTGCATTTATCGAAAATGCTGAAGAAGTTTGGACATCGGCTCAACAAACCATGGCAACTGGCGGTAGAGCTGTTTTACTTTCTACTCCAAATGGTGTCGGTAATTTTTTTCATAAGATGTGGGTTGATGCGGAAGCCAAAAAAAATAGTTTCAAAACAATTAATTTAAGATGGAGTTTACATCCAGAAAGAAATCAAATATGGCGTGACAGACAGACCGCAGAGTTAGGTGTCAAACGTGCAGCCCAAGAATGTGATTGTGAGTTTTTATCATCTGGTAATACAGTTATTGAACAGAATTTAATAGAAGAATATAAAAAGTTAACAATGGAGCCAATTGAAACTAGGGGAAGTGACCATAGTTTTTGGATATGGGAAAGACCTGATTATAGTAAAAATTATCTAATAAGTGCCGACGTAGCCAGAGGTGACGGTAATGATTATAGTGCTTTTCAAGTAATTGAACCCGAATCTTTAACTCAAGTAGCTGAATTTAAGGGTGCAATTGGGACAAAAGAATTTGGTAATATGTTGGTTTCCGTGGCTACTGAATATAACAATGCATTATTAATTGTTGAAAATGCTTCATATGGATGGGCGGTATTACAACAAATAATAGACAGAAATTATGTTAATTTGTTTTATAGTAGCACCGACATGCAATATGTTGATGTAGAACAACAAATGACTAATAAGTTAAATCATCAAGATAAAAACTTGGTGCCAGGTTTTACCAATAGCACCAAAACCAGACCATTGACTATAGCTAAAATGGACACTTTAATGCGTGAAAAAGGTGTTACCATAAGGTCCAATAGATTTTTAGATGAATTGAGTGTTTTTATATGGAATAATGGTAAAGCAGAGGCAATGCGTAGTTATAACGATGATTTAATTATAAGTATGTGTATAGGATTATGGACACGAGACACTGCTATTAGATTAAGATTACAAACTATGGATGTTAATAGAGTATTATTAACAGGAATTAAAAAAACTGGTGATATTAAAGGTGAAACTATGGCCGATATAAATCATAGAGATAAAGCCGCAAAATCATGGACATTTGATACATCCAAAACAAATGCTAAAAAGGAGAATTTAAACTGGTTATTATAATATTCTAACCACTATTTATTAATATTGACATATGCCATCAGAAGAATTCCAAAATTTAAAACAGAGATCGTTATTTGCTAGACTTAAAAAGTTATTTAGCACAGATGTTATCGTAAGAAATATCGGTGGAAAACAATTAAAAGTTGTTGACACCGATGAAGCAATGTATGCTACAGACAGAAATACATTGCGTGATAGATTCAATAGAATAAGAACATCAGCATTTAATCAATATAGTAGAGACTTTTCACTTAGTTACCAAGCTTCTAGAATTGAATTGTTTCGCGATTATGATACTATGGACATGGATCCCATCATAAGTTCCGCATTAGACATATATGCTGATGAATGTATCACTAAAAATGAATTAGGAGCTATATTGACTGTTCACTCCGAGAATGACAATATCAAACAAATTCTTGAAAATTTGTTTTATGATATATTAAATATTGAATTTAATATGTGGTCATGGACTAGAAACTTGGTCAAATATGGCGATTTCTATTTAAAATTACATATATCTCCAGAATTCGGTATTTACATGGTTGAACCAATGAGTGCTTATAATGTTACTAGAATTGAAAATAGTAATTTAGATAATAAAGCATATGTAAAATTTCAAATTAATTTACCAGAAGGTGGTAAGATAGAAAATGTGGAAAATTATCAAATGGCTCATTTTAGATTATTGAGTGATAGTAATTTCCTCCCATATGGTAAATCTATGATTGAAAATGGTAGACGTGTGTGGAAACAATTAAGTTTAATGGAAGACGCCATGTTAATCCATCGTGTTATGCGTGCTCCTGAAAAACGTGTATTTAAAATTGATGTAGGTAATTTGCCGCCTCAAGAAATTGATTCCTATATGGAAAAATTAATGGCAAAAATGCAGAAAACTCCTTACATTGATGAAAAAACTGGTGATTATAACTTAAAATTTAATCTTCAGAACATGGCTGAAGATTTCTATTTGCCTGTCCGTGGCGGGGATAGTGGAACTAGTATTGAACCTCTCGCGGGTATGGAATTTACTGGTATTGATGACATTGAATATCTTAGAAATAAGATGATGGCAGCATTAAAGATTCCAAAAGCATTTTTAACATATGATGCGGATTTAAGTGGTAAAGCCACTTTGGCACAAGAAGATGTTAGATTTGCCAAGACTATATTAAGAATTCAAAGAATTTTAGTAAGTGAATTACAAAAGATGGCTATTGTACATTTGTATTCACAAGGATATAAAGACGCATCATTAGTAGATTTCAGTTTGGAATTGACCAATCCTTCCGTTGTATTTGAAAAAGAAAAAATTGCTGCTTGGGGTGATAAAGTCGGGGTTGCCAAAGACATGATGGAACAGAAGTTATTTAGTAAGAAATGGATATACGATAACATATTTCATATGTCAAGTGATGATATTTCTGAAGTTGCTGGTGATATTGTTGAAGATACTAAACAAACGTTTAGATTTAAACAAATTGAAGATGATGGTGTTGACCCAGCAAAACCATTTAATAAGATAAAACCAGAAGGTGAAGAAGCGTCTGGTGGCGGCGGAGATGAATCGTCATCAGAATCCTCAAGTGAAGAAGCTCCAGCAGAAACCCCAGCGGAAACTCCAGCTGAACCAGTGGCAGAATCCAATTCGAAGGTTAAAAAGCCTTATGTAAGACCTTCCCAAAAAGGTAAAAAGAAAGCATCGGATTATCCATTTGGAGAAGATTACTTGGGAAAATCATCATTTAGTACACGAGATAGTACCGAGTCAGCAGGTAGAAACTATAAAAATGATAGTTCTATGAATTTAGAGGGACTGAATGTATTCTTAAATACCTTTGAAAAGGACAAAAAAGACTTATTAAACGAAAAGATAAATAAAACGGGGTCTAATATATCGTTTTTAGACGAATCGAACATAAATGATAAATATTAACAGAAATATAATAAAATATAATATTTTAATGAAAAATTTATATATTTATTTAATATAATAAAATATGAGCAAGCTAAAGCATTCAAAATTTAGAAATACGGGGATTCTCTTTGAATTATTAACCAAACAGATTACCGCCGATATTATAGCAAATAAAGAAGTATCACCAGCAAAAAATATATTATTCAAATATTTCGCTGAAAATAAAGAATTAGGAAAAGAATGGCAATTGTATCATTTCTTATTAAACGAAAAAGCCAAAAATGATTCTCAATCCGATACATACATAAATATAGCATTAACTAAACGTACAAAAATTAATAATAAAAAATTAAGTGAAGACAAATATAACTTAGTTAAAGAAATCAATGAATCATATCCAATAGAAGATTTCTTGAAATCCCCAATTAAAAATTATAAAGTACATGCATCTATTTATAAATTATTTGAAGATGCATCCAATTCAAAAAATAAATTTGATATCGACGAAGTAGTTCAATCCAGAAACTGTATTAGTGAACACTTATGTGAAACTAAAAAAGAAGTCAAACAAAAAGATGAAGATGATTTAGTTAATTTCTATAAACAACAAAATGAAGACATTAGAATTCTTAGCTATAAGATTTTAGTAGATTCAATGAACGAAAAATATAAAGAATTAGATGATAATCAAAAGAACATTTTAAGAGAATATATCAATAATATCTCCAATACAAATAACTTAACCACTATTGTATTAAACGAATTTAATAAGATTAAAACTCAATTAAACGAATTAAAACCCAAAATTGATAATGATGTAGTTAAAATTAAAGTTAATGAATCAATTAAACAACTCGAAAACATCAAACCAATTAGAGGAATCAAAGATAACCATATAATGGCTATTTTATTAGGATACGAATTATTAAAAGAAATAAAATCACAAATTGTATGAAAAAATGTAAATGTGAGAAAAAATGCAAATGTATGGACCACAAATCAAAAAAACCATTGATATTTGGCCAATTAAAAAATGCCATTAAAGAATTGGTGAAACAAGCTATGGAAGAAATGCATGATGAATCCATAGAAGAAGTTAGTACAAGTGGTTTTGCAGGTTCTTTTAATAGTCGTGATGCTTTTGGTAATAGAGGTAAAAAAATTGCAACTGCTGGTTTGCCTGGTTATAAAACCGTTGGTGGTGTCGATGAAACTAAGAAAAAATCAAAAGAAAAAACAACCATCGTTCCTGTTGGCAAAGAAAAAACTCCAGATGTTGTCAAAGGTCCAAAAAGTCGTGGCATTAAAAAAGACGACGTTTATATTTTAAGAAAAAGAAAAGCGATTGCTGCATCGAAAAAAGATGAAAAAGATGTGGAACACTATGATAATTTAATATCATTAGCTAAAAAAGCAGGAATACAATAAATTTATGATTAAGTTAAAGTCATTATTATCGGAAGCTGAAGCTCCCGCAGCAACACCACCAGCCGCACCTGCTGAGCCAGCAGCTGCTCCAACCACACCTCAACCCGCAGGACAAGATAGTTCAACGGAATATAGTCCAAGTTTTGATGTGACAGACTTTGAAAAAAGAATAGCTCAATCAACCGAAACTGCCAAAAATAATCTTCAAGATAAATTAATGCAAAAAATTGGTGGCAAAAAAGTATTAATAAGAGCCTCAAAAGGATACGGTCAACCAAAAAAAGATTATACAATTAACGTAACTGGTGTAAGTATCGATTTCTATTACGAAAGATATGTAGTCATATTAAAAGACGAAAAAGATAAAGAATTCTTCTTGGAAACAGGAATGAAAATCAAAATATTAGGTGCTGCTGATGTCTCAAAATCAAAAAAATCACCAACTCAAAAACCTACAACGGCTCCAACAGTAGCTCCTGTAGAAAAAACACCAAATACAGTAACTCAAGGAATTTAATAGTATGAACAAAGAATTAATTGTAGATTTTATATCATTTGAAGTATCAAGAGATGTAATCAATGAAGCCACGTCTAAAGGCGGTCCTTTTACGGTAAAAGGAGTATTACAAAGAGCCAATGCCAAAAATCAAAATGGTAGAATCTATCCAAGAGAAATATTACAACGTGAAGCAGGTAAATATCAAGAAAATTTTATCAAAGAACGCAGAGCTTTAGGTGAATTAGACCATCCAGAAAGTCAAGTGGTAAATCTTCAAAATGTTAGCCACAATATCATCGAAATGCATTGGGATAATGATGATTTGGTCGGCACAGTCGAAGTATTAACTACCCCAAGCGGTAACATATTAAAAGAATTATTTAAATCAGGTATTAAGTTAGGTATTAGCTCTCGTGGTATGGGAAGTGTCAAAAAGAATGTAAGAGAAAGTGCTGATGAAGTACAAGATGATTTCGAATTAATTGCTTTTGATTTCGTTAGTAATCCTTCAACCAGAGGAGCATTTTTATATCCTGATGGTCAAGGAAGTTTACAAGAAGGTGTGGTTAAAAATCCTATTACAAACAAATGGGAAAAGACCGAAAACATCGTTAGAGATTTGTTAAATAACTTAAATTAAAATATATAAACACAATATAATTAAAATATATTGTGTTTTTATTTGTCTTGATTGATAATTATAATCAAAATCAAAGGCAAATATATGAAAGATTGGATAACAAAAAATTTAATGACAATTGATGGTAGATTATGTTCCAAAAAATGTAATCGTGAATGGTTTGAAAAAAATGATTATTTAAAAGAATATGATAATATATTTGAACACACTCATTTTTTGAATGTTTATACTCCTAGTTTTCCACAACGATTATGGCATTTATATAATGATGTACTAACATCGGTAAAATGTAAAAATCCCAAATGTACTAATGTTACTAAATTTAAAACATTTACGGTTGGTTATTCAGATAATTGTTCAAATAGATGTGCCCAATTAAATCCTACTACTATAGTTAAAATAAAAAAATCTAATTTAATTAAGTATGGAACGGAATATGGTTTACAATCTTCTATAGTAAAAAAGAAATCTATTGAATCCGTTGTATTAAAATATGGAGTAGATAATATTTCTAAATTGGATAGTATTAAAGATAAAAAGAAAGATACTTGTTTAAAAAATCATGGTGTAGATTATTATTTAAGAAAACAAGATGTTAAAGAAGATAATGTTTTTAAAAAGTATGGAGTCAAGAACGTTCAACAATCAGTTAATATAAAACAAAAAACCGTTAAAACCAGAAGAGGTGATTTTTATGACAGTCTATTTACCACTAATAGATTAAAAGATTTAGCTATACCTTTATTCAATAAAGATGAATATATTAATAATGGTCTTTATAAAAAGTATAAATTTAAGTGTGTCAAATGTGATACAGAATTTTTAGATTGTTTAGAAGATGGTGATTTACCAAGATGTACCAAATGTTATAAAAGTAATTCGTATTTCCAAATGGAAATATATGATTATATTAAATCACTAATAGATGAAAATTTATTAATATTAAACTGTAAGACGTTAATATCAAATAGAGAAATAGATATTTATATACCACACTTAAAATTAGCTATAGAATGTGATGGTTTATATTGGCATGGAGAAGTGGGTGGTAATAAAGATAAAAATTATCATTTGAATAAAACTAAATGTTGTGAAGATAAAGGTATTCATTGTATTCACATATTTGAAGATGAGTGGATGTTAAAAAAAGATATAGTCAAATCTAAAATTAAAAATTATCTACATAAAAATTCCACGGTATATGCTAGAAATTGTATAATAAAACAAGTAAATAATACAGAGTGTCAAGAGTTTTTAACCAATAATCACATTCAAGGTAATGATAACAGTTCTATACAGTATGGATTATATTATAAAGATAAACTAGTAATGGTAGCCACTTTTGGTAATCTTAGAGTTATATTAGGTAATAATCGTATAAATAATGTATATGAATTATATAGATTATGTTCCAGTATTAATATAACAGGAGGTGCCAGTAAATTAATACAACATTTTATAAAAATTCACAAACCTAATAAAATAATTAGTTATGCCGATAGAAGATATACCAATTTACATAATTCCTTCTATGAAACCATAGGATTCACTAAAATAAACAATGGAACTCCCAATTATTGGTATTTTGGTAAAAATGCCAATTATATACGTAGACATAGATTTGCTTTTGCTAAACATACATTATCCAAAAAATTAGAAAAATTTGATAATAATCTATCAGAATGGCAAAATATGAAAAATAATGGATATGATAGAATTTGGGACTGTGGAAGTATAAAATATCAATTAAATTGTGAATAATACTATTTTAATTCATATTTATAAATATGGTAAAATCACAATCTTTATTATTTGAGTCTAAAATAAATCAATTTTTAATTAATGAAAACAAACGTTCATTGGTTGAAGCTGCGTTAGATTCAAATGAATTGGGAATAGAATCAGATTTTATTTATAAAATTTATGAAGCTAATAATGTATTAATTCGTGATTTGATGTTAGTAGAATGTCGGTATGGTGATTTTGATGAAAAAGAATTATTAAATGAAAAATTTCTTGATAAATTAGCTTCTAAAGTAAAAGGCGGACTTGAATTTGGTAAACAACTTGTTACAACAGGTGATTTGGATAGAGCTAAATCTGGTTATAATGCTGCTAGTACTGATAGTAGAACTCAATATTTTAAAAATGCCATTGGTGATGCTCTTAATAATATAAAAAAATTTGACACTGCCGATGAAACTGGTTTAAAAGCAATTGATAAATTCGCTGGAATTGATATTAAAGCAAGTAAAAGTGCGGCAGGGGCAGTCGCTTCAAAGGCTGCGGCTGGAGTTGCCAAGGTGGCAGGTACAATAAAGGATAAAGCTGGTCAAGTTATTAGCACTGCATATGAAAAAGCCATACAAGCTGCTGTGTCTACTTTTTTCAAAACAGTAGAATTAATTACTAAAGGATCTTTAAAAATTCAAGGTGGAATTAAAGCAGTACCAGAACTGTTGCAAAAGTTAGCAGCCAAAATCAAACCAAATTTAACAGTGGCTGAAGATAAAGGTTTCGTGGATAAATTGATTCAATTGGCAAAACAAAATCCGGGATATTCTAACATATTAGTAGGTTTTTTTATCAGTTTATCAAAAGTTGCATTAATTGCTGTCGGAGTAGCTGCAAGTAAAGCATTAATAATTTCAGCGGTATTAGGTATTATAATAAGAACTATGTATGGTAAATACATCAAAGGCGAAACATTAGGTGTAGCATTTAAAAAAGCATTAATTGTTACTGCTTCTACTATACTCATTGGTTCGTTATTAAAAGGTATAATGGCAGTATTTCACCACGGGGATTTCTTGACAGGATTTAAATCATATTTTGTTGGTGGTGATGCAGCAGCACAACAAGCGGCTCAACAAATAGGAGATATACCAACTAAAGATGATATGACCGATATATTTGCCATGGCAAAAAATAATATGTATTCAGGTCAACCGCCTGAAGACGCATTAAGAAGTGTGATGGGAGATGAACAATTTAATAAATTTGTTCATGCATTTGCTGTGAATGATTCAACTGGTGCACAACTTAAAGCGGAAGATAGAGTGGGAACTTGGTTGAGAGCATATTTTGCGGGAAAAGATACTAGATATCCTCAATATGCTGCTGATGTTTTAGCTAAAAAAGGAGTTCATTTAGATTTAAGTCATATGGGCGGAGCAGATGCAGCAACACAAACTACAACAGATGCTACACAACAAGCTGCATCCGACACATCATCACAAACTACAACAGATGCTACACAACAAGCTGCATCCGACACATCATCACAAGCAAAAGCCGAGGCTATAGCAAAAGCGAAATCTGAAATATCTCAATCGGCCCCAACTGATTCTGAACACATTGTTCCTGCTGAAGCCCCGGCTGGCACACCACAAAGCATAGGTGAAGTAAATTTTGATAAACCTGAAATGGCTAGTATTTATGCAGAACAAATAAAAAATCATCCATTTAATCCCGATTTATTTAAAAATGACCCTAAATTATGGGAAGCATTAAAACAAAATCAACCTGGTTATTCTTCATTTTATGAAAAAGCAGCAGATGGAAAAGAATACTTGTCATTAGTAGCCCACAATGCAGGTGGTATAAATCCTATGGGCGTACAAATGCAAATGGATTCACTATCTGTGGATAATTATAATATAGCACAAGGAACATTTCGAACAATTTTAAATAAAGTGGTGGAAGCGGCGAAGGCCGGAGGTGCCGGAATGGATGGGCCTTCAATAATTAAATTAGCAAAAGCAGGACAGTATGCAGATGCAGTTAATGTTTTAAAATCAGCAGGAGTTGATGTATCTGATATTAGAGTCCCCGTTCCATCTAACTATATTGAAGTTATGAAAAATGCATTAACAAAATTAGCAACAACAAAAAC
>Ga0209596_1000258_pt1 | contig 49234 bp, 53 predicted proteins | sample M_130807_MF_Meta_FD_187314 | JGI IMG/M metagenome (GOLD analysis project Ga0209596, IMG submission 187314) | Freshwater microbial communities from Lake Montjoie, Canada to study carbon cycling - M_130807_MF_MetaG (SPAdes) (version 2) | ecosystem: Environmental > Aquatic > Freshwater > Lake...
TCGTTTTGTAGGCGGTTTGGCAATATCATGAAGTATGGCAGACCAACGCAACCAAAGGTCGTCTGTTGTTTTACAAATGTTATCCAATACTTCCAAGGTATGATAAAAATTATCTTTATGTGATTTTCCATTGCGTGTTTCTACACCATAAAGAGCAACCATTTCTGGGAAGATAAAATGTAATAAACCTGTATCGAATAATAGTTTGAAACCGATGGACGGAACGGGAGCAAGGATGATCTTATTTAACTCGTCAGTAATCCGCTCTTTAGAAATAATTTTTATTCGTTCTTTATTTTTTTCAATGCTCTTTAATGATTCAGCTTCGATGACATATTTCAATTGAGTAGCAAAACGTATGGCACGCATCATTCTTAAAGGATCGTCCGAATAGGTGATATCCGGATCCAAAGGTGTTCGGATGATTTTAGCCTCCATATCTTTTAATCCATCGAAAGGATCAAGTAATTCACCATAATTTTTTTTACTCAATGAAATAGCAAGCGCATTGATGGTGAAATCTCTTCTATTCTGATCATCTTCAAGTGTGCCGTTCTCTACAATTGGTTTGCGACTTTCGGACCGATAAGATTCTTTTCGTGCTCCTACAAATTCAATATCATAATCTTCATAAACAATTTGTGCAGTTCCGAAATTTTTGTAAACATGAACATGGTATTTGTTTCCTAGTTTTTTTGCAACAGCTTGTGCAAGATCAATACCGCTTCCTATGGCTACAATATCAATGTCTTTACATGGGCGCTCCAATAATAAATCACGAACCCAGCCACCAATAACATAGGCAGGAATATTCATCTCAGTTGCACATTCTGAAATGACTTGAAATATTGGATGTGTTAATTTTGTTTTCACAGTATTTTAAACACCAAACAGACTATTATGATGATCTAAGTGTTTATATTTTAGCATTGCTAACAAAGGCATTCGGTTATGAGCTAACATTTGATTACTAATCTTATGGCAGGCAGCTAATTGATACTACTTCCTTATTATTTTTATCTCCCCATTCATCGCAATTTTTATGATGGTAGATGGTTTTGTATTGTTTGTTTCTTTTTGTCGCAGATTTACGATGTAATCTACTTTATTCATTATATCTAATTTGATATCGTTAAACGAACTCGGAGCGGCTTCTCCGCTTATGTTTGCTGATGTTGAAACAATTGGTTTCCCAAATTTATGTATCAAGTTTTTACAAAATTCATCTTTTACTATTCTGATTCCAACACTTCCGTCTGCCGCAATGATATTTTCTGCTAACATTCTTCCATCAGGATAAATCAATGTTAATGGCTCTTCAGCTGTTTCAATCAAATCCCAAGCTACTGCAGGAACTTCTTTCACATACCGATTTACCATTTTTTCGTCACACACCAATACAACCATACTTTTGTATTCTGCGCGTTGCTTTATTTTGAAAATTTTATTGACAGCTTCTTTATTGCGGGCATCACAACCGATTCCCCAAACAGTATCGGTGGGATAAAGTAGTGTTCCTCCTTTATGCAATACAGCTAGTGCGTTTTTTATTTCTTCATCCATGTGATTAAGCATAAGAGCCTTCAAATTCTCTCAGGGTGACACGAATATACGAATCAATGCTCAATGGAGATCAGACTTTCGGTAGAATTTTTAAACAAATAGTTTTAAGAAATTCGTTTTAGCAATTCAATCGTTTCTATCGAAAATCCGCATTTGAAATGACCTTTTGGACAAGCTTTATGTCCATGCAGTCCACATGGACGACAATCCAATTGCTCTTTTGTCTCAATAATGATGGAGTCATCCGCTAAAGGGCCGAAGCCAAAAGAAGGTACAGTAGAGCAGAATATGGCCGTTGTTTTTGCATTCATGGCTGATGCAATATGCATAGGCGCAGAGTCGTTCACGAAATTCATTTCCGCATCAGACATCAAAGCTGCTGATTCCAGAAAATTCAATTTTCCTGCCAGATTAATAATGTTCTTATTTGTTGAATTGTTTTTTATCCAGTCGCAGGCAGCTGAATCGCCAGGAGCGCCAAGTAAATAAATTATTAAGGAAGGGGAGTTCTGATTGCAGAGCTCTACCCATTTTTCTTTCGGATATTGTTTGGTGAACCACACAGAAGTAGGAGCCAAACAAACATATTGACTGTTTTTGTACCTTTCTACTGCATCCTTATTTTTTTTTGAAGGGTATAGTTTTGGTTTAGAAGCATCAGCATTGGTTATGCTTTCTATTAGTTGCTGATTTCGTTCCACTTCATGTTTTTCGTTTCCTATCTCGTGTTTTATTTTTTTAGTAAATAGAAACGATAACGGATTTTTATCGAAGCCTATGATCTCTTTCGCGCCAGAAAATCCGGCAAGTATCCCTGAACTGGAAAAGCGCTGAAGATTGACAACGGTATCGTATTTGTTTGAACGGATCTGTTTTGACAGAAGAAACAAATTTTTGATTTTGTTTTGTTTCTTATCCCATACAAAAACAGTATTAATAAACGGATGACCTGTCAATAATCCTTCATTACCTTTTCGAAGTGTAAAATCAATTTGTGCATCAGGATATTTTTGATGCAATTTCTCTGCAACAGCTGTTGCCAAAATAACATCACCAATGAAGGCTGTTTGTATGATAAGTATTTTCAATTCTTTTTTTAATCCAATTAACTAATTTTATTTTTCACCAGTAATTATACAGCTACATCATATTCTCTCAATGCATTGTTAAGAGAGGTTTTTAAGTCTGTACTTTCTTTGCGTGTTCCGATAATTAATGCACATGGAACCTGAAAATCTCCGGAAGGAAAATTTTTAGTGTAAGATCCTGGAATAACAACAGAACGAGAAGGCACAATGCCTTTGTATAATATTGGCTTTTCTCCCGTCACGTCAATTATTTTTGTTGATTTAGTTAGAACTACATTTGCTCCCAACACAGCTTCCTTTTGAACACGCACACCTTCAACAACAATACAACGGGATCCAATAAAACAACCGTCTTCAATTATAACAGGAGCTGCTTGAACAGGTTCCAATACTCCGCCAATACCAACTCCACCGCTTAAATGAACATCTTTGCCAATTTGAGCACAAGAGCCCACAGTTGCCCACGTATCTACCATTGTTCCACTATCAACATAAGCACCGATATTTACATAACTTGGCATCATGATAACGCCTTTTGCAAGATAAGCTCCATAACGTGCTACAGCATTAGGCACAACACGAACCCCTAATGCTTCGTAGTTCTTTTTTAATTTCATTTTATCATGAAATTCAAAAATTCCAACTTCTATTGTTTCCATCTTTTGAATAGGAAAATACAAAATCACAGCTTTTTTTATCCATTCATTTACTTTCCAATTGTCTTCCTGCGGCTCAGCAACACGAAGCTTCCCTTTGTCAAGTTGTTCGATGACTTCACGAATGGTATTTTGTGTTTTCTCTTCTTTTAATAATTCCCGGTTTTCCCAAGCAGCCTCAATAATTTGTTGCATAATTTGTATTGTATTTTATTTTTTCAGCAGTCGTATTTATTCACACAAATATATTGATTTTTTCAGTGAATAGGGGCAATAAATAAACACAAGCTGAAGGGGTACCTAAACGCAATTTTTGTTACTTTTGCAGCATGGCTAGGTTAATGGCAATTGATTATGGAAGTAAACGGGTTGGTATTGCGGTAACGGATCCTTTGCAAATTATTGCTACCGGACTTACAACCGTTCATTCAAAAGATTTGATCGATTTTTTGAAGAAATATATAGAGAAAGAAGAAGTAGAATGTATCGTTGTGGGTGAGCCTAAAAGGTTAAACAATGAGCCATCTGATGCTGCAAGGTTCATTGAACCATTTGTTGTTCATTTAAGACGAACTTTTCCGAATATAAAAATAGAACGGATGGATGAGCGGTTTACTTCGAAAATGGCTTTTCAAACCATGATCGACAGCGGGTTAAAAAAGATGGCAAGGCAAAACAAAGAATTGGTAGACGAAATCAGCGCCACCATAATTTTGCAGAGTTATATGATTAAATTAAAGTAAAAAGTATAAAGATTCAATACGAAAATAAAAATGATTTTACCTGTTGTTGCTTATGGAGATCCAGTTTTAAGAAAATTAGGTGCTGAAATCGATAAAGATTATCCGGAACTTAAAAAACTGATTGCTGATATGTATGAAACGATGTATGCTTCATCGGGTGTTGGTATTGCAGCACCTCAAGTTGGAAAAGCGATTCGTTTATTCATAGTTGATACCAAACCGTTTGTTAACGGTGAACGTGATGAAGATGAAGAAGATGAGTTTACTCCCGAAGAAAGAGAGCAGTTGGGTAATCTTCAGAAAACATTTATTAATGCTTCCATTATAAAAGAAGAAGGAGAGGAATGGATCTTTAATGAAGGCTGTTTGAGTATTCCAAAAATTCGTGAAGATGTTAAAAGAAAACCTAAAATTCATATTCAATATTATGATGAAGATTTTAACTTCTTTGATGAAACATATGAAGGGATTGCAGCTCGTGTCATTCAGCATGAGTACGATCATATTCAAGGGAAATTATTTACAGACAGGATTAGTCCGTTGCGCAGACGATTATTGCAAGGGAAACTAAACGACATTTCAAAGGGGAAAGTGAAAGTAACCTATAAAATGCGTTTCCCTAATAAATAGATCTTAAAAAATAGAATGAAATGAAATACATAAAGTTTATTGTCGCATCTTATTTGTTGATTCTTTTTTCTGCCTGTGGAAACGATGTAAACCAAAAAACAGGTAAAAGTCAGGAAGCGATCCGTGAGGAATTATTAAAAGCAGTTGAACTACAAGAAGCTGAAATGCATAAGTCACCTGAATTGAATATCGCTGTGGCCGGTGTTGCTATAAAAGCATATTATGATTTTACAACCATGTTCCCTGAAGATTCTTTGACTCCTGATTATATTTTTAAATCGGCAGAAATAGCAACGGCTACAAAACAATACCCTCAGGCTTTAGCCTATTATCAAACAATAGAGGAAAAATACACCAGCTATTCACTTTACAAAGAAAGTTTATTCTTGCAAGCTTCATTGTTGGATAATTTTATCAATGATGATGCCAAGGCTAAAGTTGTGTATGAAAAGCTAATCGCAAAATACCCTTCCAGCTCTTATGCGAATGATGCAAAGTTTGCCATTGCAAATCTGGGTAAAACAGATGAAGAACTTCACAAAGAATTTATGAAGAAAAACGGTGAGAAATAGTTAACTGAATTCCTTTTCTAGTAATTCTCTTAATCGTTCCGGCGATAATGCATGTTTTAATTCACCGTTCAAAGAATAAGAAATTTGACCGGTTTGTTCTGATACAACAATCGCTAAGGCGTCTGTATTTTCTGTGATCCCTACAGCTGCCCTGTGGCGCATACCTAAATGAGCAGGAAAATCTGCATGCTCAGTAACTGGTAAAACACAACGAGCAGAAACGATTACATTATCTGAAATAATAATCGCACCATCGTGTAAGGGGGAGTTTTTATAAAAGATGCTTTCTATCATACGTACCGATACTTTCGCATCGATCACGTCACCAGTATTGGAATAAAATTTTAAGTCATTATTTTTTGTAAGAATAAGGATCGCTCCGGTTTTGCTTTCGCTCATATTTTTACACGCTTTAACTATTGCATTGATATCAAGGCTCTGTGCTTTATTTACTTGAAATTTAAAATCAAATAACCCTTTGCCGATCTTGCCTTTGGTGAATATATCGGAAGTTCCTATAAATAAAAGGAAACGTCTCAACTCTTGTTGGAAAACGATCAATAGAGCAATAAATCCAACATCAATGAATTTCCCTAATATACTTCCGAACAATTGCATATTTAATGCTTTTACAACAAGCCATAAAAGGTAGAATAAAATAATACCTAAAAAAATATTGATGGCAACTGTCCCTTTTACCAGGTAGTACAATTGATAGATCAGCGCTGCGACTAATAAAATATCTATTACATCGATCCAGCGGATTGTTATAAAAAGAGGGATGAACAGGTTTATCATATTACAAGTATAAGGATTTTGTTCTTAAGTTGTAGCATGGAAGGTGAGTACATAAATAATTGATAAAATAGTTTAACATTTTTTTTGAAATATTTATCTCACAGATACATGATCTTTATTTATTTGTCCCTATGACAATAAAAATTAGAAAATCAAATAATATTATTTGCTTCTGTTTTAGATAGGGCTAAATACATTGATTCATCTAAAATCTCCATATGAATGGTTAGCTTGCTTTTTTCTTTTCACTTTTTTTGATGGTGTGTTACTTGACTTTGAATACATTTGCAAAAAACAATAATAATTTTTATTATGGATAGCAACAAACCATTCCTGATAAAGGATCGAATAAAAAGTTTTGGTTATGCTTTTGAAGGAATAGCTTTATTTTTTAGAAGTCAGCACAATGCATGGATTCATATTTTTGCTACAGGTATTGTCATAGTTTCTGGTTTTACATTGAAAGTAAATGCCACGGATTGGTGCTGGTTGATCTTTGCAATGGCAATGGTCATTATCACTGAAATGTTGAATACGGCTATTGAATTTTTAACCGATATCGCTTCTCCTGAAATTCATCCTTTAGCAAAAAAAGTAAAAGATGTTTCTGCGGGTGCGGTTTTAGTAGCTGCAATCGCTTCAGTCCTTATTGGCTTGATTGTTTTTTTACCAAAGATGATATAAAGTAAGACAGCATTTTACTTGAGAAATGATACCTTTTTTCCATTTTCAACTATTATTTCTTATATTTAAAAAAATAAAAATTAACAACATGAAAAAAATAATCGCTTCTTTTTTTATAATTGGAATCGCTTTGGTTTCATCTAAATCTTTTGCACAAAAAATTCAAAATAGTTCGTATTCAACTGTTGGCTATATCAAAGACGATGGAACTGTTCAGAATGAGAATTATTCAACGATAGGTTATATCACGAATGATGGAACAGTTCAAAATGGAAATTATTCAACAGTAGGCTACATTAAAAATGACGGAACAATTCAAAATGGAAATTATTCTACAATAGGCTATATTAAAGATGATGGAACGATTCAAAATGGAAATTATTCTACAATTGGATACATAAAATCGGATGGAACGCTTCAAAATAGCAATTATTCAACGATTGGATATGCCAAGGATGTGAATAAAAGAGCAGCGGCCGCTGCTGTCTTCTTTTTCTTTTTTAGATTAAATTAGGCTGTTGCTTTACGATTTCATATTCACAAACTGCAAGGGTAAATCATAGCTTCCACTTCGCATTAAAGAAATCACCGCTTGAAGATCATCAATCTTTTTTGCTGTAACACGCACCTGATCATCCATCATCTGTGCTTGCACCTTAAGTTTGGAATCCTTTATGTCTTTTACGATCTTTCTAGCCACATCCTTATCGATTCCTTCCTTTACTTTAATATCCTTTTTTACCATCACCCCTGATGCATAATGCTCCTTCTCGAAATCTAAACACAATGGATTCAATCCTTGTTTGATCATTCGCTGGCGGATAACATCTGTGATGGAATTAACACGCATCTCATTTTCAGTAGTAATATGCACCGACATGTTTTTCTTATCTAATGTGATCTCTGTTTTAGAACCATTAAAATCAAAACGGTTAATGATCTCTTTGCGAGCTATGTTGATTGAATTATCCAACAATTGCGCATCTACTTTATTTACGATATCGAATGAAGCCATGTTTTTAGTCTAACTGATTTATATTTTCAGAATCACAAATTTACATTATGAACTGATACGTTTTGATATAAAGGCATTACTTTATTTCTGCAATCATACATCTCGCACTCCCACCACCATATTTTTCTATTGTATATAGTGCTGGATACAATAGTTTTCCATATTTTTCCAGTTGTATGATTTGGCCTTTTTTTAATGATCTGAAAGCTTGCTCACTCATAACAATTAGGCTTTCTTGGTTCTTGTTAAATAATTGATACATATTTCCGGCAAAGGAATTCATTTGTTCAATGCTTATGAAGATAATCTCTCGCCCATTTTTTTTCAATGATTCTACAATTTTTTTTCGATCAATTAAATCTGGAATACATTCCTCGCATAGAACGGCAAAGTGATCTCCGATACACATTAAAACATTGGTATGGTAAATATCATTCCCATTAGAATCATTGGCTCTAAAGTTTAGGCTGGAGTAATTCAGTTGTTTGCAAAGATCTTCCAGTAATCTTTTATTTGTTCTTGCTGAGATATTAGCATAAGCAATTTTATTTTCATAGTCGAAAACGATACTCCCTGTTCCTTCTAAAAAGATTCCTTCTTTTTCGAAATGGGAAATATCAATTACTTTTTTATTTTCTTTTTTGAAATGATCAATTATTTCGCTACGCCTTTCAGGTCTTCTGTTTTCAGCCAACATTGGATAAATCACAATAAATTTTTCCTTATGAAATGATATCCAGTTATTCGGGAAAATAGAATCAGGTGTTGCCGGAAAAAGTGTATCGTCAAAAACGACAACATCAATCTGGTGCAATCTAAGTATCTCTAAAAAAGTATCAAACTCAGAATGGGCATTTAATTGAATTTTTTTCTGATCAATTCCGATTTCTAATTTCTGAAACGAATTGCTGGCAGCAGTTTGTTCATTGTAACCAAACTTCACCGGACGGATCATTAAAACCTTTGAACTACTTTGCTTCATATCTTACAAAAGTTTACCAAGAATAGAATGTTGACCGACGTTGTTCATATACGTGTTTTAGCTAATTTTTATTTTATTTTTCAATATCATTGTCTTTGATGGATTTGAAGCCTTCGATTATTTTCTTGGACGAATAATTTTATCTTTTCAAAAAAGAAAACAAAAATAAACGGAAAATTTAAAAGACAATTATTCCGAAGTGCAGTCTAATCGAACTCTATAATTGCCGAATCATTTCTGATTAGAACATGTAGGCGTATTTCTGATGGAGAAACCTGTTTTTTATGCTGCTTTTTTGTTTTTTAAAGATGTTATGGCTAACAGCAATCATGAACTCGTGCGATCCGCTAGAATAGGTGCGAAGTTTTCCGATCACAATATCATAGGAATAACTTACTTGATAGTTGTCAAAGAAAGTATAACCTACATGAAGTGCAATGGCATCATGTAATCGAATAGAAATACCTCCGAAGACAACTTCTTTAATGAAAACACGCAAGGTGTAATCTAGGTTCATCGGAGAACCTTTTGCATAACTTCCAAATAAAGTATTTTCAAATACAAAATCTTTGTTTTCAGAAAAATTATACCCGATTGTAAAGTTGGATTGTGTTGTATATTGAACCAAGCCTTTTTTTGTGGTATCCGCTTTGTAAAATTCAGCTGTCGACTGCACCACATGCAAAGCACTTGCTCCGACGTGAAATCGGTCGTTATATAAATAGAAACCTGCTGTAGCATCTGCAACCCAGGTACTGTTTGTTACAAATTGATCTATTGAAGGATCTTGTGTGTTGTGAAGTGTGATATCACTTCCAATCATTGTGTAGTTGGTAAAATTTCCTGCTATACCTAAAGATAGCTCGGCATCAGGGAATCGAAGATGATATGCGTAACTGATTCCTATATTGGATTGTTTTGCTGGACCTACTTTATCTTGCATATAATAGAGTCCTGCACCCATTTTTTCTTTAAAGAATCTACTATGTAAACCAATACTGGTTGTTCTTGGAGCTCCATCATATCCAACCCATTGCATGCGATAATTCATACGTGCATCCAACAATCTTTTTGTCCCTGTTACACCAGGGTTTGTAATAAAAGCATTGTTATTATACTGGGTGTAGTATGGCATCTGTTGCGCCACAACAGATGAGGACAATAAGTATAGTACTAAAATATAAAATAAGTTTTTTTTCAATTTCTTAATTAATAAGAGTTACTGTTCCGTGTCTAACACCTTTTCCGTCCCCAAGATCAATCACATAATAATAGGTTGCCGCAGGCAATTCTTCATCAAAGGCTTTTCCATCCCATGTGTTATCGTACCCCTTTTTTTTGTATACCAATTTGCCGTTTCTGTTATAGATTTCAAGCATATTGTTCGGATATTTATAAATATTTCCAATATACCAGGTGTCGTTATTGCCGTCATTATTAGGGGAAAAAGTGTTGTAAAAAACAACTTCAGCATTCGGGATCACAACTACTGTCATTGAATCGATATTGAAACATGTATTGGTAGAATCGGTCCCGTATAAATAATAAACTGTTGTGTCAATAGGCTCCGCATCTGGGTGGGCAGTAAATGGGTATGTGAGTGTATTTTGTGGGCTCCAGGCATAATAAAAACCACCAGTAGCATTTAAAACGGCTATTTCTCCTTCTTGAATTGTTACATCCGGACCGGCATTTATTGCTGGTGTTGGAATAATGTTTACTGTAACAACATCAGTAAAAACTGGACATCCTGTTGGTGTGGCAGTAAGTGTATAAGTAATTGAAGTAAGCGGAGTAGAAGTTGGACGAGGAAGGGTATTGCTGTTCAAGTATGTGGTTGGTGACCATGAATAGCTTACACCGACTCCGGAAACATTAAGATCTGCACCTAACAATGCATAACTGTTCACACAAATAGCTGTGTCGTTTCCTGCATTCACATTTGAGATATAATTTAAGGACATAATAACTTGGTCGGTAGCAACGGCTCCTGTATCATCGGTTACAGTTAATGTATAGGTAGCATAACTTCCTAAAGCACACGACGGATTTGCAATACTGGTGCTGCTCAGAAAATTTGGTGGGCTCCAAGAATAGGTATAAGGTGCAAGTCCTCCGGTTGCAGCAGGTGAGCCTCCTATGAGTGCACTAGAACCAGGACAAACAACTTTGTCTACTCCGGCATGAGCAACAAGTTGAGCAAAAGAGGAAGTGCCAACTAATAAAAAGAATAATGAAAAAATAAAATTATTTAGCCGTAAAGTTGTATTCATTTTATTGGCAGTATATATACACACAAATGTAAATATATAAATTAGTAAATTGAAAGTTTAAGTGACAAGAAAACTTAGGATTCAATCGATTTATTGTCCTGCTTTTAGCAAAACTATAATTATCTTTAACAAAAAAATAATTTTAAGCCATTGGAAAAGCATATTCTGAGCAAATCAACCTTCTTGCGTGGCCTACAATGTGTGAAATCTTTGTATTTATACAAGAATTTCATTCAAACCCGTGATATGGTGTCTGCCGAACAACAAGCTATTTTTAACAGAGGAAACAATGTAGGTGTTTTGGCTCAAAAGCTTTTCCTAGGAGGAACAGATGCCACACCTGCAAAAAGATCGAATAACATTGCTGCAGTTGAAAATACCCGTAAATTAATAGAAAGCGGAGTGGAGGTCATTTACGAAGCAGCTTTTCAATACGAACAAGTGTTGGCGATACTCGATATTTTAGTAAAGAAGGGCGATAAATGGTATGCTTATGAAGTAAAAAGTTCAACAAAAATTTCATCTACCTATCTTCTCGATGCGTCTCTTCAATATTGGGTGATTAGCAATTCTGGAGTTTCACTCGAAGACATTTCATTGATCACGATCAACAATCAGTATGTTAGAAACGGAGACGTAAATTTAAAGGATCTATTCTCCATCAAATCGGTGAAAAAAGAAGCGCTCTCCAACCAAAAAATGGTAGAAGAGAAAATATTGCTTTCTAAAGCGGTTATTCATGATGGTGTCTTGCCAGACATAAGAATCGGAGAGCATTGTTTCAGTCCATACAACTGCGATTTTATGGGAACATGTTGGAAAAATGTTCCTCAGAATTCGGTTTTTGATATAACAGGTGTCAAGAAAGCAGAGCAGTTTAATTTATATAATTCTGGTATCAAAACAATTTCAGATATCCCAGAAAAGAATGACTTAGATAAAAACGCAAATATTCATATACAGGCATTTAAAAATAAGTCAGTAACCATTGATAAGAAAGCTATTTCCTCATTTTTGTTAAATGTAGAATACCCTTTATTTTTTATGGATTTCGAAACATTTATGCCGGCAGTTCCTATCTATGATAAAACAAAACCTTATCAGCATATTCCTTTTCAATATTCTTTGCATTATAAAAAAGATAAAGATGCCAAGCTTTCACATTTCGAATTTTTGGCGGAACAAGGTTTTGACCCACGAAGAGCTTTTATTGAAAATTTATTAAAAGTTACTGAAAATGCCGGAACTATTTTAGTATACGATGTTCTGATGGAAAGAAATGTATTGAACGGATTAAAGAATGATTTCCCTGAATACGCCTCAGCAATTGACTTGCGTATAAAAAGGATGGTGGATCTTGCCAAACCTTTTCAGGAAAGAAGTTATTACCATCCGGATATGAAAAATTCATTCTCAATGAAAAGTTTATTGCCGGCTCTTGTCCCGGAATTAAGCTATTCAGGTCTAAAGATTTCTTCAGGAAGCATTGCAATGATTGCGTATGAGAATTTACAAAAGGAAACCGATATGTTCAAGATTCTTGAAATAAGAGAATATCTTTTAGAGTATTGTAAATTGGATACGCTGGCAATGGTGAAAGTGTTTGAAGTACTTGAAAAGTCTACTTGATAGAAATAAAAAAGCCCACCTTTTTAGATGGGCTTTTAGTAAAGTATCAGCGTAAGATTAAAATCGCTCTAATTTAGAAAAGTAAAAATCGCCCTCTATTTGCGCATTCTCATCACTGTCAGAACCGTGAACGGCATTTGCAGCAATTGATTTAGCATAGATCTTTCGGATAGTTCCTTCATCTGCTTTAGTAGGATCAGTAGCTCCAATTAATGTTCTGAAATCAGCAACTGCATTTTCTTTTTCTAAGATGGCTGCTACTATTGGTCCTGAAGACATATAATCTACTAATTCGCCATAAAAAGGACGTTCCTTATGCACTTCGTAAAATTTACCAGCAGCATCTTTTGTTAATTGTGTGTATTTCATTGCTACAATTCTAAAGCCTGCTTCATTGATCATTTTTAAAATCCCTCCAATGTATCCATTCGCTACTGCATCAGGCTTAAGCATTGTAAAAGTTCTGTTTGTTGCCATTTTTTTATTGTTGTTTTTAAGATTAAAATAATTGCCTAATGCAATTCGGGTGCGAAATTAGAAAAAATAGTAGAATTAAAAACATAAATTACAAACAAATAAGAAGTGTTTAAGCCGACTAATTATTGTAAATTTGTGGCTCAAAAATCCAAAATACCTTGAACACAAAACAAGTAAAAGAAGTAAAGTCGCTATTAAATAAGCCTAAGAATATTGTAATTGTTACACATTGGTCGCCAGATGGCGATGCAATGGGATCTTCTTTAGGATTGTATAATTATTTGATCCAGAAGAAGCATAAGGTAACCGTTATTACTCCGAATGATTACCCTTCATTTTTATTCTGGCTTGCAGGAAACAATAAAGTAATTGATTTTTCTAAAAAGACCAAATCAGCAAAAACGGCTGTAGCAAAAGCGGATTTAATCTTTTGTCTCGATTTTAATTCATTGAAACGCATCGATTCTTTAGGTGTAGAAGTCGCTAAATCCAACGCAATAAAATTCATGATAGATCACCATCTGCAGCCGGAAGACTTTGCGCAATATATGCTTCATGATATCAAAGCATGCTCAACCTGCGAATTGATCTACGATTTCATAAAATTGATGGGCGACAAAAAAGCTTTAAATAAGAATATCGCCAATTGCTTGTATACCGGTATTATGACAGATACAGGCTCTTTTCGCTATCCTTCAACAACTTCCAAAACGCACAGAATCATCGCAGAATTAATTGATGCAGGAGCGGAAAATGGAGATATTCATAATCGTATTTATGATGGAAATACAGAAGGTAAAATAAAGTTGCTAGGTTTCAGTTTAAGTGAAAAGTTAACTGTAATGAAAGATTTTAAAACCGCTTTTTTTAGTCTTACTGCTGCGGAATTAAAAAAATACAATTACCAAAAAGGGGATACAGAAGGTGTTGTAAACTATGCGCTTTCTATTGAAGGTATTCGTTTTGCAGCCTTTTTTGTTGAGCGGGACGGGATCATAAAAACGTCATTTCGATCCAAAGGTACTTTTGATGTGAATTTATTTGCCCGCACTCACTTTACCGGTGGCGGTCATAAAAATGCTGCTGGAGGGATGAGTGAGTTGACGATGGAAAAGACCATCAATAAATTTGTTGATTTATTGCCTGCGTATAAAAAGCAATTAAATAGTTCTAAGTAATATGATTAGAAATAGCCTTTTCCATTATTTTGTTTCTTTTGCGATTGCGCTAGCAATGCTTTCTTGCGGAAATAGCCACACAAAGCCGCCAAAGAAAATAAATATTCAAAGCAAAGAGTTTCAGGATAAATTGGTAGATGCTAATAAAATGTATGTAAAACGTGAAAGCGATGAGATCGACCAGTATGTTGCTCATCAAGGTTGGCAGATGATAACCACAGGAACGGGATTGCGCTATATGATCATAAAAAAAGGAGCAGGTCGTTCAGCAAAGCCTGACTCCAATGAAACGGTGAAGGTGAAAGTGAAATTCAAGAAAAGTTTGTTGGACGGTACTTTGTGTTACTCATCTGATTCAACCGGAGCGGAAGAGTTTGTGGTGGGAAAGGATAATGTAGAAACGGGTTTGCATGAAGGTATCCAATTTATGCATGTTGGTGATAAAGCGGTTATGATATTGCCTTCACATTTAGCATATGGTTTGGTGGGGGACGGAAAAAAAATTCCACCAAAGGCATCCATTTTATATGAATTAGAATTGGTTTCATTAAAAATAAAATAGTATTGAAAATCAAATACTTACACATATTATTTTTAGTGATACTTATAAGCTCCTGTGGCTTTTTTTCTCCTTATGAAGGGTACACAAAAACCGACTCTGGATTGTTTTATAAACTTCAAGTGATTGGAGATGGAAAAAGAAAACCTGCAATTGGTGACTTTTTGCAATTGACAATCACCTATAAGACAGATAAGGATTCAGTTTTTCTCGACAGCTATTCCAATAATGATATCGGAATGGTTATTCTGCCTTTCAACCATTCATCCTTTGTAGGTAGTTTTGAAGAAGGATTAACCACTATGAATGAAGGTGATAGCGTATCTTATATTGTTGATGCAGACAATCTGTTTCACAATTTCTTTAAAACAGAGCTACCGATATTCTTAAAAAAAGGCGGTAGTGTGAAAGTGGACGTCAAGCTGAAAAAGATATTCAACAACGAACAATATCAGGAGGAGCTGAAGCGCTATGAAGAAATTGTGGAGGAACGAGACATTGAAGAACAGCGCAAATTGCAAACCTTTTTAGATACCAGCCAAGTTTCGTATTCACCTTTAGATAATGGAATGTATTATTTACCAATCAGCCAAGGAGCTGGAAGTCCACCAGAACGTGGAAATACCCTTCAGATCAATTACATAGGGACGTTCTTAAATGGAAAAGTATTTGAATCGACCTACCAACGCAGACAGCCATTAGAATATAATTACGGAGAACAAGGACAGGTGATAAAAGGACTAGAAACTGCAATAAGTTTAATGAATGAAGGTGCCAAAGCAAAATTTATTATACCTTCGCACCTTGCTTTTGGAGAGGAAGGGTCATCAACTAAAATTGTTCCTCCTTTCACAACTGTTATTTATGAAATAGAATTACTTAACCTAACCAAAAAATAATAAATTAAAATGAAAATTTCTTTCTCAAAAAAAATTGCAGTAATAGCCATGGGAGCTGTATTAGCAATATCAGCATGTAAAAATTCTCCTTATCCAGGTTATGATATGGCAGAAAATGGTTTGTATTACAAGTTTTATAAACAAGACGAAAAAGGTGTAAAACCTCAGGAAGGTGATGTTGTTCGAATTGTTATGTCATGGAAAAACAGCAAAGATTCAGTTTTATTTGATTCTAAAAAAGCAAATCCAAGTGGTGTAAATTATATTGAATTCCCAATACAAAAATCTACATTTAAAGGAAGTTTTGAAGATGCATTGTATATGATGTCAGTTGGTGATAGCGCAAGTTTTATCATTAGTGCTGATTCTGTATATCTGTCTACATTCAAAGCAAAAGAACTTCCTAATTATATTGAAAAAGGAAGTATGTTGACCTTTGAGGCTAAACTGGAAAAAATCACTTCGAAATCTGAAGTTGAAGCAGAGCGTAACAAAAAGATGGAAGAGCAAAAGAAATTGATGGAAGAGCGCAAAAATGCAGAACCACAAGAGCTTGCTAAATATCTTGCTGACAATAAGATTACTGCTAAACCTACAGCAAGTGGTTTGATATATGTTGAAAAAGTGAAAGGTAAAGGTGCTAAACCAACAAAAGGTTGTAAAGTAAAAGTAAATTATACTGGTCGCTTTTTAGATGGAAAAGTATTTGATACAAGTGTTGAAGCAATAGCAAAACAAGCGGGTGTGTTTGACGAAAGAAGACCTTACGAACCTATTGAGATTCCAATCGGAGTTGGTCAAGTAATTCCGGGATGGGATGAAGGCATTATGTTAATGAGCCCTGGTGCTAAAGGACAACTTATCATTCCTTCTGCAATTGGGTATGGTCAAGGTGGTGGACAAATGCCTCCTTTTTCTCCTTTGATTTTTGATGTGGAGTTAGTAAGCTTCTCAGCAGCTGATCCAGCAACCGCTGCTCCTCAGGGTCAAAACTAATTATAGATTAAACTATTAAAAACTGCCACCTAAAAAGTGGCAGTTTTTTTAATTAAATAATTAAATAAATTTATTACTTGTTCTAAAGAATATTAATATGAAAAAAGTATTTACAATAGCAACAGTATTCTTTCTTCTTACTTCTCAAATTGGTTCCGCTCAGGAAAAAACAGAAGGATCTAAAAAAAACGAAAAAGCTTCTGAAAATAAGGATTCAAAAAAGAAAGAGAAGAGTGATAAAGACCATCATAAAAAAGATAATAAAAATAAAAGTAAAAAAATTAAAAACCCAGTAACCGTGAAAACAGCATCAGGATTAGAATATATCATAACAGAAAAAGGTAGTGGTATCAAGCCACAAAAAGGGGACAAGGTGGTTGTTCATTATACTGGCAAATTAACAAATGACACAGTATTCGATAGTTCGGTGAAAAGAGGACAGCCTTTTGAATTCGTTTTAGGAGCTGGACAAGTAATAAAAGGGTGGGATGAAGCATTTGAATTGCTGCAGGTAGGCGATAAGGCTACAATTAAATTTGGTCCTGAGCTAGGATATGGTGCAGCAGCTAATGGAGCTATTCCTGCTAATTCAACTCTTATTTTCGATATTGAATTATTGAATGTAATTGAAGGTGTAAAGCCATGGAATGTAAAAGGGAAAGACACTTTGAAAACAGCTAGTGGTTTAAAATACATCATTGTAAAGGAAAATAAGGGGGGCGAAAAGGCTGAGGCAGGAACAATCGTAGAATTTCACTACAGTGGTTATCTGTCAGACGGAAAATTATTTGATTCATCAGTAGAACGTGAAAAACCCTTATCAGTTAAGGCGGGCCAGCAACCATTATTACCAGGTTGGGATGAAGGTATTTTGCTCATGCGTGCCGGAGAAAAATTTAAGTTGATTATACCTCCAGCCTTAGCACTTGGTGAAAAAGGTCATCCTCCTATAATTCCGCCAAATGCAGAACTTACTATGGATATTGAAGTTTTAAGTGTAAAAAAGATTGTAGCTCCACCCTTGTTTGATATCAAAGGTTTGGAACAAAAATCAACCGCTTCCGGATTAAAATATTATGAGGTAAAAAGAAGCGGTAGTGCTGTAAGAGCAGCTGCTGGAAAAAATGTAAAAGTTCATTATTCAGGATATTTGGCAGACGGAAAAATGTTTGATTCGTCTGTTGAACGAGGCGAACCAATTGAATTTCCTCTAGGACAAGGTCAAGTTATTCCTGGATGGGAAGAAGGGATTGCACTAATGAATGTAGGTGATAAATTTCGTCTTGTGATACCTTATTTTCTTGCTTATGGAGAAACAGGGCGTCCACCAATCATCCCAGAAAAGGCTGAACTTACTTTCGATGTCGAATTGGTAGGCGTGGAAGGTGACCAAGTTCATTAATCATAAATGTTTAAAATTCAAAAAACGCTCTGATTTTTCAGAGCGTTTTTTTATTAATTAGGATTAATCAACTCCATTTCAAAATAGTATATTTACTGACAATTTCCTTGGCATCTCAATGAACAACAACAACAACAAGCATTCTCAACCTTTTATAATGTTGCTTTCAGCAGCAATTGTTTTGCTTGTCGCTTCTCAATTTACTACAACATTCCACCTTTTTGGTTTTCAAACAAAAAAAGTAGATCCTCTTTCAGATATCACTACCAAAGGGAAGTACAAAAAAGTTACGCTAACTAAAAAAATAATTACCGATTCAATCGTAAAAAAAGACAGTACAGACTTTGCTATTCGTCAAGTTGATACAAGTAATATTTATGATTTCGAACACGATAGCACTTCAGCATTGGCTCATTTTTTTCAATCACTGAATGAAATTAAAATACATAAACATAAAACGCGTATTGCCTATTTTGGTGATTCAATGATCGAAGGCGATCTTATTACACAAGATCTTCGTGAATGTTTGCAGAACACCTTTGGCGGAAATGGAGTAGGGTATGTTCCTATTACATCAATTGTTTCTGGCTTCCGCAAAAGTATCATTCACTCTTTTGAGGGTTGGACCACACATAATTTATTAGAAACTATGCCGGCTAATCATGTTCTCGGGATATCAGGATATAGCTTTGTGCCAACTGTTAGCGTAACAGCGGATACCACCAATACGACTTCGGGCAGTTGGGTAAAATATGCAGGTGTCAATAAAAAACATCTTAATAAATTTTATGAGGCTAAATTATTATACGGTAAAAGCAATGGCGAAAATTATGCTGAAGTGAATGGAACACGTTATAAATTAGCTGGAACAAATCCTGTTAATCAATTACTTATAAATACAGGAAATGGCTGTCAATTCATTAATGCAAGGTTTCAATGTAAAACCCCTGTTGATATTTTCGGCTTCAGTATTGAAAGTGATAGTGGTGTGTTTGTAGATAATTTTTCGTTCCGAGGGAACTCGGGATTGCCCATTAAGAATGTATCGCAAAATGTATATGCTTCAACGAATGATTGTTTGGGGTATGATCTGATCATTTTGGAATACGGCTTAAACACCGTGAATCCTATTGTTACTGATTTTTCATGGTACGAACATGGAATGAATACGGTGATCAAACACATTCAGTCTAGTTTTCCGAATGCCAGTATTTTGCTAATTAGTGTGGGTGATAAAAGTTATCGAAAGGATGGTGTTTACCAAACAGATCCAAGTGTTCCTATTTTAGTGAAAACTCAAAAACGGATGGCGCAAGAAAATAAATTAGCGTTCTGGAGCTTATACGACGCTATGGGAGGGAACGGATCTATGGTGAAATGGGTGGAAGGAGATACAGCACTTGCTAATAAAGATTATACTCATTTTAATTTTAAAGGAGCTCATAAAGTAGGGAAGATCTTATTTAGTAAAATAATGAGCGAATACACTGATTATAATAAAAAACAAAACAAAAAGCTTTTAAACTAGTAACTTCTTATGTTTCTAACAACGAAAAATAAAAAATCATTTTTACTTACTTTCGCATCTCTTGTTTTTTATCTAGGCTTTTTATCTGCTCAGACTATTGATTCTACAGCATATTCTCAATATAAGTTTATTAAAAAGGGCTTAAATAAAATAGAGAACGATAGTTCTTCGTTGACGTTTTTTTATGAGAAATTGAGTCAATTAGAATCAACAAAAAAAGGTAAAGTGGACATTGTTCATATCGGAGATTCACATATTCAAGCAGACTTTTTTTCAGGTACCACGCGTCAAAAATTACAACTTAAATTTGGCAATGCTGGACGAGGATTGATATTCCCCTATCGTGTCGCTAAAAGCAACGAGCCGCAATCCTACAAAACCATTACAAATGCAATATGGGATTCAAAGAGGAATGTGTTTTACGATAAACCTTTGCCTATTGGCATCAGTGGATTCACAATTGAAACTAGTGATTCCGCCGCGCAGATCAATTTGATGGTGAAAGATCAGCCAGGATTGGGATATAGCTTTACAAAATTTACCTTGTTTCATGAAAAAGGGTTAAATAATTTTGATATTTCTATTTGTGATGACCAAAATTGCGAACGAGGAATTTTTAAATCAACAGATAGATCTACAAATCCATTTGTTTCTGAATTAAAATTTGATAAACCTGTCCGTCAAATTTATTTAAGAAATAAATGTGTCGATACGGCTACACAGAAATGTACGCGCATCTATGGTATGCTTTTAGAAAATGATTCCTCAGGAATAGTTTACAATATGATTGGTGTAAATGGTGCAGAATTCAGACATTATACGATGTCTAAATATTTTATGCAACAGTTGCCTTATCTTTCTCCCGATTTAATAATTGTTTCAATGGGCACCAACGAAGCTTTTTCAAAAGGATTTGATAAAGATTTGTTTAGTAGAAATATAGACAGCTTGATAACAAATATAAAACTAGCGAATCCAAATGCTGCTGTTCTATTGACTACACCAGCAGATTCATACCGTAAATCCAGAAAAGGAAGAGTGAAAAATCCGGATATGAAATTAGCAAAAGAAACAATTATCACGTATGCACTAAAACATAATCTACCTTATTGGGATCTGTATGAAATAATGGGCGGCTTTGGCTCAATGGGTAAATGGTATGCAATGAAATTAACAGCCAAAGATCGTGTCCATTTTAGTGGGAGAGGTTACCAAATTCAAGGTGAACTTTTTTATAATGCCTTGATGAATGGTTATGAAAAATATAAAAAATCTAAAAAATAGTTTGCAGGCTCTAAGGTATGTTTGACTTCAATATAGATATCCATAAGCTTTTACAGCAACTCACGTATAATGCGAAAGATCCTCTATTATTCAATAGCGGATTCTTTTTGTTTTTCTTTTGTCTATTTTTATTGGGATACCAATTTCTATATAAACGGAAATTAACGCGCGTAGTTTATTTTACCATTTTCTCGCTTTATTTTTTTTACAAAGCTTGCGGATTTTATTTTGGGTTTATCTTGCTATCTGCTGTTGTCGATTTTAATTTATCGAATTGGATTTTTACTGCAAAATCAAATGAGAGAAAGCGGTTAATCCTTTTCTTTAGTATTGTCATAAATCTAGGTTTGCTTTTCTATTTTAAATATACCAACTTCTTCATAGAGATTATTAATGATTTGAAACTAGGTTCCATAAAGCCTTTGAACTTAATATTACCCATTGGTATCTCTTTTTACACCTTCGAAAATTTAAGTTATACTATTGATGTGTATCGAGGGAAATTCAAGCCGGTACAAAGCTTTTTAGATTATTGTTTCTTTCTCTCTTTCTTTCCTAAATTAGTAATGGGCCCCATTGTGAGAGCATCCGATTTTATTCCTCAAATCCGAAAGGATATCTATATTTCAAAGGAAGATGTAGCCAAAGGCTTGTACCTCATTTTAGGAGGACTATTTAAAAAAGTGGTGATCTCCGATTATATTTATGTGAATTATGTTCAGTATATCTTTGACGATCCTTCTAGGCATTCAGGAATTGAATGTTTGTTAGGTGTATATGGTTATGCAATGGTTATTTATTGTGATTTTTCCGGTTATTCAGATATGGCAATTGGTATGGCCAAATGGATGGGTTTTACTATCAATGAAAATTTTGATTCACCTTATCAATCTAGCAGTATAACAGAGTTTTGGAGACGGTGGCATATGTCATTGTCATCCTGGTTAAAAGATTATTTATATATCTCATTAGGTGGGAATAGAGTCGGCAAGTTTCGTCAGTATTTAAATTTAATGATCACGATGTTGTTGGGAGGTTTGTGGCATGGCGCATCTTTTAACTTTATTGTCTGGGGAGGGATGCACGGATTAGCTCTTTCATTTGATAAGTTGAGAATGTCAATGGTTGCCAAACTACCAAAATCCAATTTTCTGATTTCTAAATTGACCAAGATCTTCGGTGTTATTATCACGTTTCATTTCGTTTGTTTCTGCTGGATCTTCTTTAAAGCCTCCTCTTTTGAAGATGCAGAAATTATTATTTCACAGATTTTCCAAAATTTCAATGGCACAGCTTGGCAACAAATGTTTACCGCCTATGGAACCATTTTCGGAATAATGGCACTGGGATATGTCATCCATTTTCTTCCGAAATCCTTCGAGTTCATCTCTATAAAGGTCCTTTCCAATATCTCAATGGCTGGCCGTATAGCCATTCTTCTTATCTTTATATGGATCATTATTCAGGTAAAACAAGCGGATCAGGTAATGCCGATCTATTTGCAGTTTTAATTTAATAGCACATATTTCTAAAATATTTGGCAGATTAAATAATAATTACGTTATTTGCAGTCCGAAAAATAAAAAAAGAACATATTTAATACAAAATACAATGTCAAGAGTTTGCGAAATAACAGGAAAAAAAGCGATTGTAGGTAATAAAGTATCTCACTCAAACACAAAAACTAAACGTAAATTCAATGTGAATTTACAAACTAAGAAGTTTTATTTACCAGAAGAAGACAAGTGGATCACTATCAGAATCTCAACCTCAGCGTTAAAAACCATCAACAAAAATGGTATTTCTGCTGTTGTTAAAGAAGCGAGAGAACAAGGTCATTTAAAAAAGTAATTTATACTTTATTTTATATATTAAGACGTTGCTACACTAGTAGTAACGTTTTTTTGTTTTTAGTAAGGCCATCGTCTATTTCTTAGCAATTCACCAATAATCATGTTAATCCGTAATTCTTTTTGCTTCGTTTTTCTATTTTTCTCGTTTTTGGGTTATTCCCAGAATTACGATTCCGACCTATTGACAAAAGAATTTCATAATGGTAGACGGGATGCACTAAGGAAACTACTACCAGATAGCAGTTGTGCGGTTTTTTTTGCAAATCCGGAACGTCAGCGCGCCAATGATACTAAATACCTTTACCACCAGGACCCCAACTTTTATTACTTTACAGGATTAAATGAGCCTAACGCCATGCTCATTATTTTTAAAGAAAATCAAACTTTCTATGATTCAATCACAACCAATGAACTGATATTTATTCAGGAACGTGACCCCGCCAAAGAAGTTTGGACTGGAAAAAGGATGGGCATAGTAGGAGTAAAGGATCAATTAGGTTTTTCTTTTCCATTTGAAAATAAACAATTTGCTGACTTTGAGATTGATTTTTCTAAATTTCATCAAGTGTCTTTTTTAGAATTTAACAATGATGTCCGTGACGATATAAACGATAGGGGCGACTTGTACAGTCTTATCAAGCATTTCAAAGAAAAGACAGGTTACGCGAAAAAAAACCTTGACAATTTTAACATCGTTTCCGTAATGGGCACCTTGAGAGAAAAGAAACAGCCACAGGAGTTGGAATTGATGCATAAAGCCATCGGCATGACAGTTGTGGCGCATTATGAGCTAATGAAATCCTTACAAGTAGGATTAAAAGAATACCAGGCCCAAGCAATAATCGAATACATGTTCAAAAAACAAGGTTCAGAATATGTAGGATACCCTTCTATAGTTGGGGGAGGTGAAAATTCTTGTATTTTGCACTATGAAACCAATCGAAAAAAACTAGATGACGGTAATCTGCTTGTTGTTGATGCAGGTGCCGAATATCACGGGTATACTGCAGATGTAACCCGTACTTTGCCTGTCAATGGAAAATTTTCGGAAGAAGAAAGAATCATTTATAATATTGTTTTAGATGCTCAGGTAGCGGGTATAAAAGCTTGTCAAGAAGGCCTTGAATTTAGAGCACCTCATAAAGCGGCACAGGCTGTTATTCAGCAACGATTGATGAAGTTGGGAATCATAAAAAACGAAGCTGATTATATAAAATATTTCTTCCATGGCACCTCACATTACTTAGGCTTAGATGTTCACGATGCAGGAAATTATGGTAAATTGACTGCAGGCAATGTAATAACAGTGGAACCAGGCATTTATATTCCATCAGGTTCAGATTGTGATCCCAAGTGGTGGAATATAGGAATCCGGATTGAAGACGATGTGCTTATCACCAAAGGAGCCCCTGATATTTTATCGGGCAATTTGCCTAAAAAAATCGATGATATTGAGGCCGTGATGAAGGAAGAAAGCCTTTTTAATAAAATTAAGTAGCGGAATTTTGCAGATTTCTGAATGAATTGAAAGGAATTAGAGCATAATTCGTATAAAAATATTGTGGATTTAGATTAAAAATTTTATATTTGCACTCCAATTTTGAAAAACAATAACTAAAATGGCTAAAAAAGGTAGTAGAATTCAGGTGATTATGGAATGTACTGAGCATAAAGAAAGCGGTATGCCGGGAACTTCTCGTTACATTACAACAAAGAATAAAAAGAACACAACAGAAAGATTGGAGTTAAAAAAATACAACCCAATTTTGAAAAAAGTTACTGTTCATAAAGAAATTAAATAATTTGTTTTAAATCCCAAATGGCTAGTTCTGCTGAACTTTTCATTTTTATTTAAAACTTTAAACGAATAATACAATGGCTAAGAAAGTAGTTGCGACTCTAAAATCAGGTAAAGGAAATAACTTTACAAAAGTGATTAAAATGGTAAAATCACCGAAAACAGGTGCTTATTCTTTTAAAGAAGAGATCATTCACAATGATCATATTCAGGATTTTTTAAAGAAGTAATCCTTAAGATATTTTTTAATATAAAGGCTTCTCCAAACAAGGGGAAGCTTTTATTGTTTTATGTTATCCCCCATTATTATGGGGGAATAGTCCGAAGGACTCCCTTGGAGGGGATTAAATGATTATGGGTATTTTTAGTTTTTTTAGTAAAGAAAAAAAAGAAAGTCTTAATAAAGGACTGTTCATCACCAAACAGAGCTTTTTCAGTAAAATGGCTAACGCCATAATGGGTAAAGCTACTATTGACGATGAGGTCTTGGAGAATCTGGAGGAAATATTAATGACTTCTGATGTGGGGGTTGATACTTCTTTACGGATAATTGAAAAAATAAAGAAACGTGTATCGCAACAAAGAAAAGTTGAAACCTCTCTCTTAAACGATATTTTAAGAGAAGAAATTGCGGATCTTCTCGTTTCAAACGGACAAGAAGATACAGCTGATTTCGACGTTCCCAAAGACAAAAAACCATATGTAATTATGGTAGTCGGTGTAAATGGAGTAGGTAAAACTACTACAATCGGGAAATTGTCTCATCAATACAGAAATGCGGGTAAAAAGGTTGTTATTGGCGCTGCAGATACTTTTCGTGCAGCAGCAGTAGATCAGATAAAAATTTGGGCAGATAGAACAGATGCCATTTTGGTTTCTCAAGGAATGAATGCCGATCCCGCTTCTGTGGCTTTTGATACCTTAACCTCAGCAGTAGCTAAAGGTGCTGATGTAGTAATTATCGATACTGCAGGTCGATTGCATAATAAAGTTAACCTGATGAATGAACTCACAAAGATTAAAAATGTGATGCAAAAAATTATTCCAGATGCTCCTCATGAAATATTATTGGTACTTGACGCATCAACAGGACAAAATGCAATAGAACAGTGCAAGCAATTTACCGCTGCAACAGATGTGAATGCCTTAGCTTTAACCAAACTTGATGGAACTGCTAAAGGAGGCGTAGTTATTGGAATATCGGATACATTTAAGATTCCTGTCAAATATATTGGCGTAGGAGAAAAGATGGAAGACCTTCAGGTTTTCAACAAACATGAATTTGTAGATAGCTTATTTAAGCAATAAAAGATAATTATTGTTTTAAGAATTTGCTGAATAACCGTACAACTCCTACTTCGGCAATTTTTACCAAAGAGCCAGAAAGTTTATTCTTTCCATCCAAATCCATTTTTAAGAACTTCCCTAATACAAATTCATTTACCCAATCTAAAATTCCACTTATTTTTTTATTTTGCGCTGCATCATAAGGAAGGAATTCTTCACCAATTAACTGCATCGGATTGTTTTTTAGATGGTTTATTTTGTCCGCCAGCAAAGCTTCCTGGTAAGAACTATACATTTTTAAGCGTTCTTTTTCCCGCTGTAAACTTTCTAAGTCAGTTATTTTAATTGGCTCGTTAATCATTTGCTTCTTTTTCGAATAGCTGTTCAATTACTTTATTGGCAATGTATTTTTCCAATAATTTTTTTCGGAAAATGATCAATATTAAAAGTAGAATAAGGTAGATCCCGAAAATGATAAGAAATCCAAGTGCATTGCTATGTAGAAGTTGTGCGAAGAAAAAACCGGCACTGATACTCAGAAATAACAGAAGAAAAAAACATAGCATCGCTATGATGAAAGAGGATATTAATACAGCTGAAACCTTTGCTACCTTTTCATATGCACCAATCTTATAAAGATTAATCTTGGCTTCAAAATAATCAAGAATAATTATTTTTAAATCTTTGAAAAACGAGGGTTGTTCACTCATATTAGTTAAATGGAGGTTTTTTTAAAATGTTCTTCTACAGAATTTTTTAGATCTTCGATAACAGATTTACCTTTGCTGATATCCTCTTCAAGATCATCTTTAAATTTGGTCGCTTTTTCTTTTAAGTCATCAAATAGCTCATCCTTTTTATTTGAATTTAAGAAATAACCAATAGCTACACCTATTGCAACACCGCCTAAAAGCGCGAGCAGTAATTTTGAATGATCATTATCTTTCATTTTGTGACTAATTAATTTCCCTATAAAATTACAATTATTTACCTTTAAAAAAAATAATAAACAGATGATAGATATCATCCTAAAAAAAATAGAGCGTTGGATCCATTAATTTCAAGAAACGAAAGAGTAAAACAGATTGCTGCCCTTGCAGGAATTGTATTGTTGGGTGGTTTTCTTTTGTTTACTCTATCAGGCTTTATTCCTGCATTTTTAGGCGCAGTAATTTTTTATGTCATTTGTTCTCCATTTGTGCATTTTTTAATGGATAGAGCGAAACTAAAAAAAGGATTTGCAGTTTCATTAACACTCATACTCTCATTCCTAATTATTCTTATACCCGTTTTTGGTTTAACTTATTCCTTGATTTATAAGGTCAGTACCATGTTTTCGATTTCAAATAACTTATTAGCTGAACTTCAGAATTTAAATGCATACATCAATTTAAAGTATGGTCTAAATATTTTGGCTCATGAAAATATTGTTAAGCTTCAATCAGAAATTACTAACTTCATTCCAAATATATTGCATCAAACGCTTAGTATTCTTGCTGATATAGCGATAATGTATTTTATACTCTTCTATCTTCTCAAAACAGAAACTTCCATCGAAAAAAGTGTTGTAAGATTTTTACCCTACAAAAAAGAAAATGCGCATCTATTTGCAAAAGAGTTGATTTCACAAACCTATTCAAATGTTATCGGGGCGCCATTGTTAGCTTTGATTCAGGCGCTTTTTGCAAGCTTAGGCTTTTGGATTTTCGGATTAAATGATTCGATATTCTGGGGCTTGATGTGCGGGTTTTTATCTTTTATACCTTTTGTTGGATCAGCTTTAGTTTGGTTTCCTGCAGGAGTTTTTATGGCAGCAAGTGGTTTTTATTGGCAAGGAGCAGCCATCCTTATTTATGGTTTAGTAGTAATCATTAATGTTGACAATATTTTTCGACTTGTTCTTCAAAAAAAGATTGGTAATATCCATCCAATGGTTACTGTATTTGGAGTTATCATTGGTTTGCAATGGTTTGGTGTAACTGGTATTATCTTCGGACCATTATTGATATCCTACTTACTTATCATGATAAAAATATATAGAGCAGAGTTTGGAGACAAAAATATTATTCAGGATGAAATAGTTGCTGAAAAATGAATTTTTTGAAAGGAGACTACTGAATATGAAGAAGAATAACACGCACTCAATTTGCTATTAGTAAACACATAAAGAATAATTAATAATTTTTAGTCTTGAAAACAAAAACACTTAAACAGAATAAAGTAAATGTTGTAACGCTTGGATGTTCCAAAAATATTGTAGATAGCGAAGTTCTCATGGGACAATTGAAAGCAAATAATTTTCAGGTGGAGCATGAGAGTACATCGGATGATTCAAGTATTGTGATCATCAATACTTGCGGATTTATTGATAATGCAAAACAAGAGAGTATTGATACCATTTTACGTTATGCAGATGCGAAAGCGGCAGGATTGGTTGACAAGGTATATGTAACCGGCTGTTTAAGTGAACGCTATCGACCTGATCTGGAGAAGGAAATTCCTTCCATTGATGGCTATTTCGGAACACGTGAATTGCCCCGCTTACTAAAAACATTAAAGGCTGATTACAAGCACGAATTAGTTGGGGAGAGGCTACTAACAACCCCGCATCATTATTCTTATTTTAAAATTTCGGAAGGTTGTGACCGACCTTGTTCATTTTGTGCCATCCCATTGATGCGAGGAAATCATATCTCTAAATCAATTGAAGAGCTGGTGAAAGAAGCGAAGCATCTTGCAAAGAATGGTACAAAAGAATTGATGCTCATCGCACAAGATCTTACTTATTATGGGTTGGATATTTATAAAAAAAGAAATCTTTCTGAACTATTAAAACACCTATCAGATGTGGATGGAATAGAATGGATCCGTTTACATTATGCTTTTCCTGCAGGGTTTCCGATGGATGTTCTTGATGTTATGAATGAACGTAACAATATCTGCAATTATCTGGACATGCCCTTGCAACATATTACAGATAATATGCTAAAAAGTATGCGAAGAGGAACTACGAAACAAAAAACAATTGATCTCGTAAATGAGATTCGTGCTAAAGTTCCGGGAATAGCCATCAGAACAACATTGATAGCAGGTTACCCAGGAGAATCAAAACAAGATCATGAAGAAATGTTGGAGTGGGTGGAACAATCCCGTTTTGAACGTTTAGGGATATTTGCATATTCTCATGAAGAAAACACACATGCTTATTTATTGAAAGATGATGTTTCTGCTAAAACAAAGCAAGCCAGAACAGAGGCTGTAATGGCTTTACAGATGGGTATTTCGTATGATTTGAATCAAAAAAAGATTGGTAAAACATACAAAGTGTTATTTGATAAAAAAGAAGGCGATTATTTTATTGGTCGCACCGAATTCGATTCTCCCGAAGTTGACAATGAAGTATTGGTGAAAGCAGATAAAGACTTTGTAAGAGTTGGTGACTTTGCAAATGTGAAAATTACGTCTGCAGAAGATTACGATTTATATGGTGAAGTAGTGTAATCTTAGATTTCTTTTAGGGAAGAGCTTCAGTATATCGTTGTTATCTTCTTGTAATTTTAAGAAGTTTTTGAAAAACGTTTTGTAAGTGAAGAATAAACGTGTTTTTACAATTTCCCTTCTAATAGCATCAACTTCGTTTTTAAAACGGCTGCTACGGTTAAACTGTCTGTAATATCGCCGTTTTGAACCATTTTATACAATTCATCAAAATGTAGTTTTCTAACATCCAATTGCTCGTCATCTTCGGGCTGAGATTCTCCTATAGTAATATCTTGAGCGATATATAAAATACAAAATTCGTCACTAGCCGAATTACTTAAATACATCTCCTGGATCTTTGTCCATTTTTGTGCTGTTATGCCCGTTTCTTCCAACAATTCTCTTTTCGCTGAATCCAATGGTGCTACATCCCATTTCCCTCCACCTTCAGGTATTTCCCACGAATATTTATTGATAGGGTATCTATATTGGCCTACGATCCAAGTATTATAATCCTTATCCAGTGGCAAGACACCTAAGGCCATATTTTTAAAATGTATAACGGAGTATGTTCCTGGATTGCCATTCGGATTCAAAACATCATGTTTGGTGACACCTATCCATGGAGAGTCATGCACTTTTTCAGATGTAAGTGTTTTCCACGGATTAATAGATTCTTCGTTTTTCATAATTGTTATTTTCTGCAAATTTAATCTATTATCTCTTTTATAATCTAACTGATAAAATATCATTTTTCGGTTCCATTTAGTTACCTTTGTAAACACGATATGGCTTATAAAAAATCTAAAATAGTATTATCCCAAACCGGTCAGTTTTCAAAATTGATCGTTGATTATATTAATGAAGATAATTCTTTGCGTAAATTTTATGCTTATGAGCCCAAATTAGAAGCTTTCGAGTTAGCTATCCATCATAAGAGTAAAGAGTTGGTTGATCGAAAATCATTAGTGGAAGTATTAAAAGATCAGTACCACAAATCGAACATTGATAATGCGGTTGCGATTGAACAACTTTTAAATGAAAACACATTTACTGTTTGTACCGGACATCAATTATGTCTTTTCACCGGACCATTGTATTTTATTTACAAGATAATCAGTACGATTAATCTTTCAGAAAAATTAAAAAAGCAATCCCCTTCAAATAATTTTGTTCCTGTATATTGGATGGCTTCAGAGGATCATGATTTTGAGGAGATCAAAAGCATTCATTTGTTTGGTAGGAATATCATTTGGGATAATCCAGAAGCGAAAGGTGCTGTAGGAAGACTAAATACTCATTCATTAAGAATAGTAATAGATGAAATTAAGCAACTGCTTGGCGAAACAGAGAATGCTGAGCGCTTAATGGAATTGTTCTGCAATGCATACTTAAACAACAGTAACCTTGCAGATGCCACGCGGCATTTTGTTCATCAATTATTTGAACGATACGGTTTAGTGATAATTGATGCGGATGATGTTCGTTTAAAAGCAAAAATGGTTGATATTATCAAAGATGATATTTTCAACAACACGAATCATCAGTTGGTTAATAATACGATTATTGAATTAGAAAGCGCCGGATTAAAAACACAAGTAAATCCGCGTGAGATCAATTGTTTTTATTTGCTTGGGAATATTCGCGAACGAATTGAAAATGACGGAGATGTTTTTCGAGTTTTAAATACAGAGATCTCCTTTACGAAAGAGCAATTGCAAACAGAAATCGAATTGCATCCTGACCGATTTAGTCCGAATGTTGTTTTACGTCCTGTATATCAACAATTAATCTTACCCAATATAGCTTACGTTGGTGGTCCTGGAGAAATTGCATATTGGCTTGAATTTAAGGCTATGTTTGAACACCATCAAATTACTTTTCCTGTTTTAATTCCAAGGAATTTTGCCACGATCATTGATGAAAAATCGATGAGTCAATTTTCAAAATTTGGTTTTGACACCAATGATTTATTCAGAGAAACGGATATTCTGATCAAGGAATTTATTACTAAAAATGCAAGCGCTTCCTTATCACTTAAAGAACAAGAAGCTCAATTGATAAATACGTTCAATCAAATATCTGCGAAAGCAGTTTCTGTTGACGCTACCTTAAAAAATACAGTGGAAGCAGAGATGCAAAAGTCGATCAATTCCATTAAAAATATTGAAATGAAGCTTATGCGTGCTGAAAAGCAAAAACAGGAAACGAGTGTGAATCAGATTAAAAAAATAAAGGAAAAATATTTTCCGGAAGGAGTGCTTCAGGAGCGTTACGATAATTTCATACCCTACTATTTAAAATCAGGAACTAATTTTATACCTGATTTAAAGGATACTTTAGTTCCTTTTGATTTCGAAATGCACATTCTTGTGTAATATGTTTAGCTAGTCGCAATAACACTTTTAATAGATAAAAAAATGACTACTACGCAGACATACATTACGTTTAAAATGAAAAAAGTAATAAAGCAGTCGACTTAATTGGCAAGCGGCAGAAATAAGCGAAAGAGTATAATGGAAAGGCAAGAAAAAAATATTACACTATTAGAAAAAGGCTTGGAGTTGCCTTTAATGGAAGAGTTTTATACCATTCAAGGTGAAGGATTTCATTCTGGTAAACCTGCTTATTTTATTCGTGTTGGCGGCTGCGATGTTGGATGTCATTGGTGTGATGTAAAAGAGAGCTGGAACGCATCATTGCATCCTCTTACAAATGCAGATATCATTGTTGCAAATGCGAGTAGATTTCCAGGAAAAGCGGTTGTGGTAACAGGTGGAGAGCCCAGTATGTATAATTTGGAATACATAACAGAACAATTTAAAAAGAATGGTATCCAAACCTTTATAGAAACTTCAGGAGCTTATTTGTTGACAGGAAAGTGGGACTGGGTTTGCCTTTCTCCAAAAAAAAATAGTGCGCCTTTACCAGAAAATTTTTCAAAAGCAAATGAGCTGAAGATCATTATCCATAATAAAAATGATTTTGAGTGGGCTGAAAAAAATGCACAATATGTAACTGCAGCATGTAAATTGTTCATGCAGCCCGAATGGAGCAGATCCAAAGAAATGATGCCTTTAATAGTTGATTATGTGATGGCACATCCGAAATGGAATGTTTCATTACAGACACATAAATACATGAATATTCCCTAAATTTATCCTGGCTCAATAATTGAAATGTTAATTCTATGAAACAGTTTCTTCTCCTATTTTTTATTATTACCACAATCGCTTCTTGTAAAGCGCAACTTCCTCCAGGGAAATATACCTCTACCAACAAAAAAGCTATTTCAGCTTTTGAAAGTGCCATTAAATTATACCAGTCGAATCAGTTAGAAAAGGCAAAAGAGGAATTAGCAAAAGCGATACAAAAGGATCCTGTATTTATTGAACCTCATCTGTTACTTGCAGATATCTTGCAAGAGCAAAGACAGCTTCAAAAATCTATTGACGAATACATAAAAGGAATAGAAATAAATCCTAGATTTAATTTAAACAACTTTTTTAATTTGGCTCAATTGGAAATAAAAGTTGGTAAATATGCAGAGGCAAAGCAAGATTACGAGAGGTTTTTGACCAAAGCATCCATGAATCCCGATTCAAAAGATATTGCGGAAATGCAATTAAAGAATTGCATTTTTGCAATTGAAGCAAAGAAACATCCCGTTCAATTTGAACCAAAAAATATGGGGGAGGGGATCAATTCTATTTATAGTGAATACTTTCCTGCTGTTACTGCTGATGATCAAACTTTTTTATTTACTAGAAACAATAGAACAGAACAGATTGCAACACAGGAAGATTTTATGGTGAGTAAAAAAGTAAATGGTATATGGCAAAAAGCCTTTTTGCTTCCTGGAGCAGGCATCAATACTCCTGGAAACGAAGGTGCACCTAGCCTCTCAGTAGATGGGCAGGTTTTGTTTTTTACTGTTTGTCAGGATAATGCTGGAAGTTTTGGGCCCGCAAGAAAAGGATACGGTGGTTGCGATATTTTTTATACTCAAAAAGTGGGTGATGCTTGGTCTAAGCCCTATAATCTTGGACCCGTTGTAAATACTTCTTTCAGAGAAACACAGCCTTCCTTTTCTTCGGATGGAAAAAGTTTATATTTTGTAAGTAATCGTCCGGGCGGAATGGGAGAGCACGATATTTATGTTTCCACTTTAAAAGATGATGGAAGCTGGGGGGCACCAGTAAACCTTGGTTCTAAAGTAAATTCAAAGGGGAATGAGCAGTCTGTTTTTATTCATCCAGATGGAAAAACACTCTACTTTAGTACAGATGGAAGAGTAGGAATGGGTGGGGCAGATATTTATGTGGTTCGTAAAAATGATAAAGGTGAATGGGGTGCTCCTGTAAATTTAGGTTATCCCTTAAACACATATGGTGATGAAAACAGCTTATTAGTAGGTGCTTCTGGTGATATAGCTTATTTCGCCTCTGACAGAGAGGGAGGTATTGGCGGTTTAGATCTATATCAATTTGATTTATATAAAGAAGCCCGCCCTGATTTGATTACCTATTTTAAGGGAAGAGTATATGATGCAAAAACGAAAGCTCCTTTAGGAGCTCATTTCGAATTGATCGATCTTGCAACTGGAAAAAGTATGATCGTTTCAGACGCAAATGCTGGTAATGGTGAGTTCTTGGTCACCTTACCAGTGGATAAGGATTATGCTTTAAATGTTACTCAGCCTGGATATTTATTTTATTCTGAAAATTTTGCTTTAAAGGAGTTGACAGATAAGACAAAACCTTTTTTAATGGATGTCCCAATGCAGCCAATAGATACAGGTTCTTTTATTGAATTAAAAAATGTTTTTTTTGAAACAGCAAAATTTGATTTAAAGCCAGAATCAAAAGCTGAATTAAATAAACTAGTCGCTTTTTTAAATCAAAACAAGACAATGCGAGGTGAATTAAGCGGTCACACCGATAATGTTGGAGATAAAAAAATGAATCTTACACTTTCTTTAAATCGTGCTAAAACCGTTTATGATTATTTGATTGCAAATGGAATTGATGCAAAACGCCTTACTTACAAAGGTTATGGAGACACACGACCAAAAGTAAAAAATGATACCGACATCAATCGTGCAATGAACAGACGAACCGAATTTAAAGTAATCGGAAAATAGATTGTCGCTGAAATAGTTTGTTTTTATTTGATGGTCATCTCAGCCAATTACCCCTTAAAAAAATTTTGTTTTAAAGGAAAATAGATCCAATGAAATAATATATTCTTCTTCTTTCATCTTCAAGGAACATAAAAAAAGAAATTTCGACACTACAAAAAATCTTCTAACATACCCAATCCTTGACGTAAGATGGAGAAATCTCCATCTGTGCAGTCAACAATCGTGGATGCTTGATTGTTTCCATATCCTCCTGCGATAACTATATCGACAAGGTTTTTATATTTTTCATGGATTCGTTCAGGGTCAGTGGTGTATTCTATTAATTCATCTTCATCATGTACAGATGTGCTCATGATCGGATTGCCCAATTGTTTCACAATTTCCAAACAAATGTTATTGTCAGGAATACGAATTCCAACTGTTTTCTTTTTGCTTTTGAATAATTTCGGAACGTTATTGTTGGCTTCTAGAATAAAAGTAAAGGGGCCTGGAAGGGCTTTCTTCATTACTTTATAAGTAGCTGTAGAAATTGGTTTAGTGAAGTCGGAAAGATGGCTTAGATCAGAACAAATGAAGGAGAAATTTGCTTTTTCAGCATCGATTCCCTTTATTTTGCAAACACGCTCTACAGCTCTTTGCTTATAAATATCGCATCCTATTCCATAAACTGTGTCTGTAGGATATATAACAACTCCGCCATCACGCAGACAAGCAATCACCTGAGCAATTTCATTGTAATTAGGCTTTTCGGAATTGATGCGTAAAAGCATTGATATGTCAAGTGGGTTATTCTAATTGAGAAAGGCAAAAAATGCAGTAAGTAATCGTTTCATTACCTACTGCATTCAGAAAATTATTTTTTAGCATCCGCCAAAAACTGAGCTAATCCACTGTCAGTTAAAGGGTGCTTCAACAATGCTGTGATAGCACTTAATGGACAGGTTACCACGTCTGCACCTATTTGAGCACAATTGATAATATGCATGGGGTGACGAACAGAAGCTGCAAGTATTTCAGTCTCATACGCATAGTTATCATAGATCAGACGAATATCTTCTATTAATCGTAATCCATCTGTGGAAACGTCATCCAGACGGCCAATGAATGGAGAAACATAACTTGCACCAGCTTTCGCTGCTAACAAGGCTTGACCTGCAGAAAATACTAAGGTGCAGTTCGTACGAATTCCTTTTTTAGAAAAGTATTTTATTGCTTTAATACCATCTTTAATCATCGGTATTTTTACAACGATCTGTTTATGAAGTTTAGCCAATGCCTCTCCTTCTTTTACCATTCCTGCGTAATCTGTTGCAATTACTTCTGCGCTGACATCTCCAGTTACTATTTTACAGATATCTACATAATGTTTCAAAATATTTTTTTCGCCTTTGATCCCTTCTTTCGCCATTAATGATGGGTTTGTAGTAACACCATCTAAAACGCCAAGATCTTGTGCTTCCTTAATTTGTGCAAGATTTGCTGTATCAATAAAAAATTTCATATGTCTGTATTTTTGAAAAGGGTTAAGTTGTTTCAGCAAAATTAAAAAGATCCGCGGATGAATTACTGAATGTGGAAAAGTATAGGATAACTCTTTTGAAAAGAGAAAAAAAGAAGGGGCAAGCTACTCATATCACACCGCTCAACCTATTACCTTTGCTTGCTTCCGCACCTGGAGGGTTGAAGGGAGCTGGTTGTATGAGACTTACCCCGCACAAAAGTAGGAATTTTATTCGAAGTACAAAAAACAAATATGAAAGAGATGAAGATTATTCTCATTTTTTGAAAAGCTTCTTGTTAAAAATCATAAATTGTATGAATTCCTGAATTGGAAATTCGTTTAGATTCGTAATTTGTATATATATTTGTCCAGATATGAATATTTCAGTTGTTATTCCTTTATATAACGAAGAAGAATCGTTGCCTGAGCTATGCGAATGGATAGAACGCGTCATGTCTACCTTTTCCTATTCTTATGAGATTATTTTAATAGACGATGGGTCAAAAGATAAGTCATGGAGTGTAGTGGAGCAGTTATCAGCAAAGAATAAAGATATAAGAGGCATAAAATTTCGAAGGAATTATGGCAAATCAGCAGCTTTAAATACGGGGTTTGAAGCCGCACAAGGTGATGTCATTATCACCATGGATGCTGATCTACAGGATTCACCGGACGAAATTCCTGATCTTTTTAAAATGATTTCTGTAGATGGTTTGGACCTTGTCTCTGGCTGGAAAGCAAAGCGATATGACCCGATCTCCAAAACGATACCTACCAAATTATTTAATTGGGCAACGCGCAAGGCTAGCGGCATTAATAATTTGCATGATTTTAATTGCGGATTGAAAGCCTATAAAAAAGAGGTGGTTAAAAATATAGAGGTTTACGGAGAAATGCATCGTTACATACCGGTTATTGCAAAATGGGCTGGATTTACTAAAATTGAGGAGAAAGTTGTTCAGCACCGTGAACGGAAATATGGTGTTACAAAATTTGGATTTGAGCGTTTCATCAATGGTTTTCTGGACCTTATGTCCATCACTTTTGTTTCTAAATTTGGTAAGCGTCCGATGCACTTTTTTGGTCTATGGGGAACTCTGTCCTTCTTGTTTGGTGGCTGCGTTTCTTTAGCACTTATTTTTGAAAAATTATACAAGTCACATTATCTTATTCCAACTAGGGATGTTACCGATAAACCTCTATTTTATTTAGCGTTGGTTGCTATGGTGATTGGTACTCAGTTGTTTCTTGCAGGCTTTTTAGGGGAGCTTATTTCCCGTAACTCTAGCGACAGAAACAAATACCAAATTGACAAACGTCTGTAATCCGACAAAACATTCTCTACAAGTTCCATTTTATTTCGATTTTAATTTCGTTTCAGTGGTAAGGAATGTTCAAGAAATATTTTTTAAGCATCCGGAGTTGCCTAGAATGTTACAAAATTATTCTGCAATGTACAGTTTTTGAAAATGAATACTTACTTATAGATTAAAAAAATGGTAGGTCTTTTTGCGATATCCGGAACTTGTTTTTTCCAATCAAAAACAGTTTTTGTTTTTATGAACTCAGAAGGAAGCGTGATGTCACAAGCGATGCATAATTTTGTTTTGGATTCACAACTAGTTAAAACATCATCCAAAATATGCATATTTCGATAAGGCGTTTCAATAAATAATTGTGTTTGATCCTTTTGGTAAGCTAATCGTTCCAGCTCCTTAATTTTTTTTATTCGTTCTGATCTTTCTTTTGGCAGATAACCATTGAATGTAAAACTTTGCCCGTTAAACCCGGAAGCCATAAGTGCCAATAAAATAGAAGAGGGTCCGACCAATGGAACAACTTTAATATGATTGGCATGAGCCATCTTTACTACTTCAGCGCCAGGGTCAGCAACTCCAGGACAACCTGCTTCTGAAATTACACCAATGTTTTTGCCTAAATGAATTGATTTAAGATAGACTGACAAATCAACTGAACCAGTGTGCTGATTCAAGGGGTGCAGTATTATTTCTTGTAAAGGTTTTTTAATACCCATTTTTTTTAGGTAATGCCGGGCCGATTTTTCATTTTCAACAATGTATTCATCTATAGTATTTATGATCTCATTTATTTTAACAGGAATAACATCTGCTGTTTCAGCTGTTTCTCCAAGCGTTGTGGGTATAAGATAGAGTATTCCTTTTTCTGACATTGATTTTCTATTTTAACTAGTTTTTTGTAGAGACTCAGCAATTAATTCACATGCTTTGTCTAGCAAAATATATACATTTTCAAACCCTTGTTCACCACCAAAATAAGGATCAGGAACCGACATGTTGGACATGGGATAAACACAATTCAGAAGTAATTCAACTTTTCTTTTATCATCATTATTTCGGGCTAAAGAAATAACATCGGAATAATTGGAACTGTCCATCACAAAAATACGATCGAAAGCATCAAAGTCATCAACAATAAATTGACGCGCTTTTAATTTTGAAACATCAATGCCGTGATTCATTGCATTGAGAACAGTGCGTTTATCAGGATGTTCACCAATATGATAATTCGATGTGCCGGCAGAATCAATTTTTACATTGAGGCCCAATTTTTCGGTTTTCGCTCTTAAAATGCCTTCAGCGAGAGGGGAGCGGCAGATGTTGCCCAGGCATACCATTAAAATATTCATCATAGAAAATAAAAAAATGAAGTGCTAAAATCTTATGTGTGCTATTCTTTTAACAAAGTAAATTTAAGAAGATAATAGTTCTTAGTTTCTTAATTTTCCTCACCGATATCACGTATGAAAGTAATTAATTTTCATGCACTAAAGGTTTAAAAACAAAAATAGGAATCAGATTAACTGATTCCTATTTTTTAGATAGTAGTTTTCAACTATTTATTGAATGCTTATTTTCTTATTAAGTTCTTCAATGTAATTTTTGAATCGTTTATCAGTATCCATTAAATTGTTTACTGTACGACAAGCATGCAAAACGGTTGCATGATCTTTTCCACCGCAATGCAGTCCGATGGTTGCCAATGATGACTTTGTCATACTTTTAGCAAAATACATTGCTATTTGGCGAGCCTGAACAACTTCACGTTTGCGGGTTTTAGACTTAAGTAATTCGATAGGCAGATCGAAATAATCGCAAACCACTTTTTGAATATAATCAATTGATACTTCACGAGCTGTGTTTTTCACAAACTTGTCGATCATTTGTTTTGCAAGTTCCAATGTAATTGCTTTTTTATTCATTGACGATTGAGCCAATAAAGAAATAAGTGCGCCTTCAAGTTCGCGAACATTGGTGGTAATGCTGTATGCTAGGTATTCAATAACTTCTTTTGGAAGATCTAATCCGTCAGCATATACTTTTTTCTCAAGGATAGCGATACGGGTTTCCAAAGCAGGGGTTTGAAGATCAGCTGCTAAGCCCCATTTGAAACGAGATAAAAGTCGTTGTTCAAAACCTTGCAACTCAACTGGTGCTTTATCAGCTGTCAATACCAATTGTTTTCCTGTTTGGTGTAAGTGGTTGAAGATGTGGAAGAAAACGTCTTGCGTTTTTTCTTTACCTGCAAAATACTGAACATCATCAATGATCAAAACATCAATCATTTGATAAAAATGAACAAAATCGTTTTGATTATTATTTCTTACAGAATCAATATATTGTTGTGTGAATTTCTCTGATGAAACATAAAGTACAGTTTTATTAGGAAATTCATTTTTTATTTGAATCCCGATAGCATGCGCTAAATGTGTTTTCCCTAAACCAACACCACCATAAATCAATAAGGGGTTAAAAGCAGTTCCTCCTGGTTTGTTAGCAACAGCAAAACCTGCTGAACGAGCCAAACGGTTACAGTCACCTTCTACCAAATTCTCAAATGAATAATTTGCATTCAATTGAGATTCAACATTCACCTTTTTTAATCCTGGAATGATAAATGGATTACGGATACCATTATTATTAATATCAATCGGCATAGAAACCGATGGATTCTTTAATTCTTTTTTATTGTTAGTAGGTATTTTAACAGTATAAGGTTTTGATGTATTATTATAGTTGTTTTCCATAATAATACTGTATTCTAATCTTCCCTCAGTCCCTAACTCCTTTTTAATTGTTTTCTTTAATAAGGTAATGTAATGTTCTTCTAGCCATTCATAGAAAAATTGACTAGGAACCTGTATTGTTAATACATTTGCGCTTAATTTCACTGGTTTTATTGGTTCGAACCATGTTTTAAAACTTTGTGAACTTACATTGTCTTTAATTATCCCCAGACAACTCTCCCATACTTTTGTATATGCTTTCTCCATTCCTGATTCTGTAGTTATTATATGTTGAACTTATGTTTAGTACCCTCTAAAGGCAATATTATCCGCTATTGCGACGTAAATATATATAACTTTAACTATGTTTCGACATTTATTTTGAAAAAAAAGTTGAAAAAATTTTCATATTGCTATTGACTTATTCAAAATTTTTATAGAGTAACCTTCTACGGCCTTTTTTTTGGATTTTTTTTCGAAGATATAATCCACTCTACCTAGTCGAATTCCTGCCCAACCTACCTGTGCTACCAACACTTCTTTTTCATCACTATTCTTATATGAGATGGGTGTATCAAGGAATGTATGGGTATGCGCGCCCAAAATGATGTCAATATTTTTAGATTCTTTTGCTAATATAACATCGCTGATTTTTTTATTTTCATACTTATATCCAAGATGAGATAAACAAATTATTAGATCACATTTTTGTTCGAATTTTAAGAAATGTGAAGCTTCTGCTGCTTTAATTAATGGATCAGCGTATCTGGTATTTCCGTAATTTTTTTTATCTACTAAACCATCTAGTTCAATGCCAACACCAAAAACTCCGATCTTGATTCCTTCTTTAATAAATATTTTATGTGGAATTGTTTTACCAGCCATGGGTGTATCGGTAAAATCATAATTCGCACTAATGAAGGGGAAATTCGCGTTTGGCAGTTGTTTCACTAATCCTTCCAAGCCATTATCAAAATCATGATTTCCAATTGTTGATGCATCATATTGCATCATGCTCATCAATTTTAATTCGAGTTCGCCACCGTACATATTGAAATATGGAGTGCCTTGAAATACATCGCCAGCATCTAATAAAAGAACATTTTTTTCTTCATTCCTGATTTTTTTGATAACAGCAGCTCTTCTTAAAACACCTCCCAAACCAGCATATTTGGGATCATTATCAGGAAAGGGGTCGATATGACTATGCACATCGTTCGTATGTAAAATGGTAATTTTAACCATCTCCGTTTTTGCTAACGCTTCGTTAGGTATTGCATTGAATGCAAGGATTCCAGCTCCTGCAAAAGCTGTCTTTTTTAAAAAGTCACGTCTATTACTGATACTTGATTCTTCCATCTGTTTGCGCTTTTATTGTATTGCCTTTAGCGGTTTCGTCTTTTATATAATCTATAATTGCATCTCTTAATTTATAGTTCAGGGTTTCTATTTTTAAAGGTGCATTAAAAAATAAATATTTATCACCTCCTGCTGCTAAATAATCTGATGTAACAATTTTATATGTCTTGTTGATGTCAAAATCTTGGCCGCCAATTTTTAATTCAGTTATTTTTTTTCCTTTCGTTTTTATAATTGCACCAGAAAAAGGTGCTCCGTTGTTTTCAACGAGTGACTCAAATAGCAATTTTGTTTTTTCACCGCTAAGCGTTAAAACAACAACGGTGTTTTCGAATGGCATTAGTTCAAATACATTTCCAAGAGTAATAGCACCTTTTGGAAGTTGATTTCTTAAACCTCCATTATTTAAAAGGCATATATCAGCAACAGATTTATCTGTCGGTATATATTTGTCGTTCGTTTTCTTTAAAACGGCATCAGAAACAAAATCTCCTAATGAACTTTCAGGCAATCCTTTTAATAGCTCATGTTCAGAGAAACCGATAACTTCATTCATTATCGAATCCATTTTTAATTTAAAGGGTTGAACCGTTTTTATTAATGCTGAATCTGCAGTAGGCGTAGATTTTGAATTTAATACCACCATCGTTGTTTCTACTTTTATTATTTTTGGAGCAGTGGAACAACAAACAGTAGCAAGAATTAAACAAAATGATGCTATATAAATTATTGGAGTAGTTCTCATAGAGTAATGATGCTTTGTGTTTCAATTAAAGCATTACAATTATAAGTATTTAGAGGTGTATAAACATCATCCAACCCATAATAAATATTTTTTATTTTATGTGAATGATATCGAAAAAAATAGTATTTTAAAGATGTTTTTTAATAATATAATACAATGTAACAATAAGTGTATGTACATTTCAGAAACTACAGTTCGAGTTCGGTATGCCGAAACAGATAAAATGGGATATGTGTATTACGGTAATTACACCCAATATTACGAAGTGGGTAGGGTAGAAGCGTTGAGACAACTGGGCACAAGTTATAAAGAGATGGAAGATAATGGAGTAATGCTTCCTGTTTATACTTGTCAATTAAAATATTTAAAACCGGCATTGTATGACGACTTACTTGTTGTAAAGACAACCATAAAAGAAAAGCCTACCGCCAAAATCGAATTCGACTACGAAATTTACAATCAAAAAGGGGAATTGTTAAATATTGGAAATACGGTTTTGGTATTCATTGATATGAAAACCAATAAACCTTGCGCTGCTCCAATGTCTTTTCTCGATAAAATAAACAATTACTTTTAAAGAATAAAAAATCACAAATAATTGCTTTGACATATTATTAATCGTATATTTGCGATATATATTAATAGTTTATGGCTTATAGCAAAAAATCCGAATTTGAAAGCGATGAAATAAAAGCAAGCGAAATAGCTAAAGCCTTGTCTCATCCGGCTCGTGTTGCAATCATCAAGTTTCTTGTAAAACAAAAATCATGTATCTGTAATGATCTTGTTGCGCATTTGCCATTATCCCAATCTACGGTTTCACAGCATTTGAAAGAATTAAAAACGGCCGGTTTGATTATGGGGGAAATTGATGGTCCAAGAGTTTGTTATTGCATTGATAAAGAAAATTGGAAAAAAGCAAAAGAGATTTTTGGAGAATTGTTTAATATGAAGTTCGAAGCCATGAAAAATAAATGCTGTTAATCTTGAATCTACCCCAGTTGGTATATAAAAAACAAAATTTATAATAAATAATACTAGCGAAAATGATACTATCCGAATTAAAAAATAAATTAAAAGCATTAGATGCGATTAATTTCATAAAACCAAATGGTGAGCTTGTACCTAAATATTTTCACATTACAGAAGTTGGATTAACTACCAAAAATTTTATAGATTGTGGTGGCACTATTCGCGAGGAAAAATACGTGAACTTTCAACTGTGGGAAGCAAATGACATTGATCACCGTTTAGCACCAATAAAATTATTAAACATAATTGATCTGTCAGAAAAAGCACTTGGTATAAAAGACTTGGAAATTGAAATTGAATATCAGGCAGCGACAATAGGCCGATATGGTTTAGAGTTCAACGGTAAAGATTTTCTTTTGACGAACAAACAAACCAATTGTCTCGCACAAGATAAATGCGGAATTCCGCCCGAAAAATTAAAGGTCAACCTGAAAGAACTACAAAATTCAGCAGCGTCTTGCTGTAGTCCAAATAGCGGTTGTTGCAATTAAATTAAGTGCAATTATGAAAAGGTATGTTTCAGAAACAATAGCCACTTTTTTTCTTGTATTCATAGGGACTGGATCCGTTATCCTAAATCATTTTTATGATGGAAAGATTACTTTGGCAGGCATCTCCATTATTACCGGACTCGTAGTTGCATTAATGATTCTGATATTGGGCGCGTGGAGCGGTGCTCACATGAATCCTGCTGTTACCATTGCTTTTGCACAAAAAGGTGATTTAGAAAAACAACATATTCTGCCCTATATAATGGCACAAGCCATTGGTGCTTTTGGAGGCACTTTGTTATTGAAAATTATTTTTAATAATTCTGTATCACTTGGAGAGACGTTGCCTTCTATAAATATTTATTTGGCTTTCATCATTGAAATAGTTCTCACTCTTTTTTTAATGCTTGTTATTTTATTTGTTTCTGATACAAATAATCGTTATTCTGCTTGGATAATAGGGTTAGCTGTTGCAACATGCATTTTTGTTGGTGGAAACTTTTCAGGAGGTTCGATGAACCCAATTCGTTCATTATCTCCCGCAATAGTAAATAATAATTTAAATATGGTATGGATCTATTTAACAGCACCTTTTATTGGAGCCTTATCTGCGTTATTTGTTTTTAAGTGTTTAAAGAAATGATATCTGAAGTATTCACGAATTCAAAATAAATTAATAAGAGTATGCGTAAAAAAGTATTATTTGTTTGTGTAGAAAATTCAAATCGAAGCCAAATGGCAGAGGCCTTTGCAAAAATACATGGCAAAGGAATTATAGATGCATACAGCTCCGGCTCAAGACCATCTGGGGTTGTTAACCCAAAAGCTATTGCTGCCATGAAAGAATTGGGATACGACCTGAGTAAGCATGATTCAAAATCGTTGGATGAGATTCCTCAAATAAAATATGATTATGCCATTACAATGGGGTGTGGTGATGAATGTCCGTTTATAATTGCAGCACATCGAGATGATTGGAAGCTTGATGATCCGAAAAATTTAGCCCCTGAAGCGTTTAATAATGTTAGAAATGAAATTGAACGAAGAGTAAAAGAGTTGATAGAAAAAATAGCTTCTTAAATAATATTTCCATCCTTCATAATTAATTTCCGATCAGCCATGTTCGCTAACTCTTCGTTATGAGTCACAATCACAAATGTCTGATTTAATTTTTCCCGCAAAGTAAAAAACAACTGATGTAATTCTTTTGCCGTTTTAGAATCCAAATTTCCGGAAGGCTCGTCTGCTAATACAACCGCTGGGTCATTAATTAAGGCTCTTGCTACGGCAACCCTTTGCTGTTCTCCTCCAGATAACTCATTTGGTTTATGATTCATCCTGTCCTTTAATCCAAGGAATGTTAACAATTCAATTGCTTTTTCTTCGGCTTTGGATTTTGATACGCCTGCAATAAATGCAGGGATACAAACATTTTCAAGCGCAGTGAATTCAGGAAGTAAATGATGGAATTGAAAAACAAAACCGATATTCTTGTTTCTAAAGTCAGCTAGTTTTTTATCGTTTAGACCAGAAATGGTCACATTGTTTATTTGTAGTGTTCCACTTCCTGCCTTGTCTAATGTTCCTAAAATATGCAATAATGTGGTTTTGCCGGCTCCAGAAGCTCCAACAATAGAGATCACTTCCCCTTTATTAATAGAGATATTCACTCCTTTTAAAACATCAAGTGTGCCGTATGATTTTTTTAATGAATTTGCTTGTATCATTTTGTTCCTCTTTTTCTGAGGTAAAGGTAATCGAAATAATACAATATTTTCAACGAAACCGTATTCAACTGTTTTGCGTCAAGTGTGTTATTGAAATTTTTTGAATAATTTTTCACTACAATTACACCTTCATCATAGATAATGTTTTTCCAAACAAGATTCATGGAACTTCCAGGAGCAAATTGCCATTTAAAAACTAAATCTGCATTAAAAGCATTAAAATTAAAATCATGGTTTTGGACGTAACTAATATTGTCTATTAAGTGTCCGTCATCGGATAAATTATAAAAACTTTTATAATGTCCCCCAGTCCAATAGTGCCTTCCTCTGATGCTAAGTGATAAATTGTTCCTGAATAAATAATTGGCTGATACTATATTCTCAACAGTTTTAATGAATCTTAATCCAAATATGATGTTGTTATTTTCGTCAAAATTTACAAAGCCTCTATCTCCATTATCTTCAGAGTAATTAGAAGAAATTTTGAATGATAATTTATCATTTACTCTGATGTTTGAAGCAAGTGAAGTTCCAAAATATGGATTATTACCGATAGTGGGAGATATCACACCAGTTGTTCCAGCATAAAAATTTAAATTAAGACTCAGTTTTTTTCGCCTGTCTGAATTTAAACCTGTCCAGGCTGTATAATTTGAAGGCCTTACATAATATCGACCTGTCACACGTGGTTCATAATTATCTACTTCACCTAGAGGTTGACAACTCCCACCTAGATAAATGTTTTGAAAAGATTTGAATGTTAGATCACTATTCAACGAAATTTCTAGATTATTTCTCCTGTGTGTTGTGAGGCTTTCATTCGTATTTAAGCTAATATTAACATGAGCGTTTAGAATTTTTTTGTATGGCTTGAATCGAAAAAAATTCAAATTGCCACCATGGTTTACGAAATTTTTCTCACGCGTGACTCCCATATCGTTTATATTGAAAGTAGAATTGATAGCTCCCTGATAAACTTCTGCCTGAAACCATCCAGAAGTTTTTCCAACTCCCACAAAATACTGGTAACCAAACAAATCAGTGTATTGATTTTGAACTGTATCCGTTTTTGAAAATACATTGCTAATGGCACCTTGTCCATAAAATGAATAGGAATTCTTTTTATTATTCAAAGCGAATCCAGCTCCGGTAACATTCGCATTATTTGCATCATGCTTTCTATTCACATTTGTATTAATAAGATAAACAGATGAACTGTTTTTCAATTGCTGATCAAATACCAAAATATTATAATTAGAAAATGGTTCCGTTAATATTTTTCGTTCATTTCCCAAACTGTCTTTCACAAGTGCGAATGTGTTATCAAGTATTGCGTTTAAAACACCTATACCTAAACCGTTTGGTGTACGTCCTGAAATTTTTGTTGCATTTAACAATTTTGCCTGATCCGGATTTTTCACAACAACTTCTTTATCCCTTAATTGGTTGTATACATTGTAGAATCCAGATGGGCGTCTTCCAATTCTTCTGGAATAGAACAGGTCGCCTTTTTGAAAAAGGTCTGTGCTCTCCTGAAAGAAAGGTCTTTGTTCCTCATACTGTTGTTCGAATGCGCTTAAATTTTTTACTACATTATCGCTTTGCACCTGGCTGAAATCGGGTAGAAGTGTTGCATCTACTGTGAAACTTTCGTTGATGCCATATTTTAGGTCCATACCACCAGTAACATTGCTGGCGTAATTACTTTCTCCATTTATATTGGCAGGGTAATGAGATGTGTAGGCCGTAATATAAGGAGTTAATGATAATCGTAACGGTTGTTTTACATTTTCAATCCCTTTTAATAACCCCCAATATTTATAAAAGTTAGAAACGCCATTCGGTAATAATCCCCATTGATCAAACTCCCCGTTTCTATTGATACTTCTTGTAATTTGCATTCCCCATAACTGAATATCTTTATTAGGAAAACGCAATGCAGAAAATGGAATTTTCATTTCAACCACCCAACCAAGGCTGTCAATTTTAACTGAACTTTCCCAAACTGCATTATATAATTCATCGGAAAACCTACTATCGAACTGAACACCTGAAGCTGAAAGCCCGAAAATAAATGCATCTTGTTCAGTATTGTAAGTGTCAAATTTAACATCAAATAAATCAGCATTCACTTCTCCATCTCTATTTCCAAGTTGACAAGCAATACTATCGCAATGTGAATCATATAAGCGAGCACCTATATATACAGCAGAATTGTCATACACAATTTTTACTTCCATGTTTTGAGAACAATCAATACCATAAACGGGCGATTTTTGCTTAAAATCAGTCATCAAAGTAACATTTGCCCATGCTGCATCATTTAATATTCCATCTATTTTAGGTGCTGAAGCTGCGCGTGATGTGGTATATGTTTTTCTTTCGGGAACAGAATCTTTTTGCGCAACAGAATGCTGCATTAAAAGAGTAAGCCACAAAAAAAGTAAAATTGTTTTTTTATGCATAATGTTGTAAAGGTATTTCTATTTTTTATATTTCAAATGTATACATTAATAAGCTGTTAAGCTTCCGTATTAACGTAAATTAACGTTGATAGAAAGTCTTGATTGTGATGTTCTATTATAAATAAATAGATCTGCTCTTTGAATAAAAAATATTCCGTTTTTTGATACCCTAAAATAAATCAAGCTATCTTTACGAAAAGTTCAAAAAAATAATTTTCAAATCATGAGTAAAACCTCAAAATTTAAAGGGACAGGAGTGGCTATTGTCACGCCATTTAATAAAGATAACACCGTCGATTATAAATCACTCGGAAAACTTGTTGACTTCATTATTAAGGGTGGAGTAGAATATATTGTTGTGTTAGGTACAACTGGTGAATCGGTTACCTTAAGCAAGGAGGAAAAGCAATCAATAGTAACTCATGTTATTGAAAATGTAGATAAACGAGTTCCTATTGTTTTAGGATTGGGAGGAAATAATACACACGAAATAGTAACGAGTTTAAAAAAATCATCCGATTTTAATCATATTGATGCAATCCTTTCAGTTTCGCCGTATTATAATAAACCAAATCAAAGAGGTATATATCAGCATTACAAGGCTATTTCTGAAGAATCTCCTGTTCCAGTGATCTTGTATAATGTTCCTGGAAGAACGAGTTCGAACATTGCATCTGAAACAACAATAAAATTAGCTGAAGATTTTAAAAATATTATTGCAATAAAAGAAGCTTCTGGAAACATTGAACAATGTATGAAAATCATTAAAAATAAACCGAAAGATTTTTTTGTTATTTCTGGTGATGATATGCTTACGCTTCCCATGATCGCAAGTGGAGCCGATGGTGTTATTTCTGTTGTTGCAAATGCATTTCCAAAAGATTTTTCTGAAATGACTCGTCAGATATTAGCCGGAAATGTAAAAGACGCACAAAAATTACATTATAAACTGACTGATATTATCGAACAGTTGTTTGCTGATGGTAATCCAGCAGGAATTAAAGCAGTGTTGGAGATGATGAAAATTTGCAGTTCTAACGTGCGATTGCCTCTGGTTAAGGTAAATAAAGCTACCCACAATGCTTTGGCAGAGTTAGTAGGTATGTATAAATAGAAATTTTTAAAATAAAAAAATCCCTCCTGTAAATTTACACGAGGGATTTTTTATTTCAAATAGTTGGTGTATTAATAGTAAACCATTCTTCTAACTTCAGCAATAAATTTAGAAAAACGAATTACCTGGCGTGTATATCCATATTCATTATCATACCAGACATACAACACAATATTCTTTTTATCAGGGCCAACAATAGTAGCCTGACTATCAAATACAGATGGGCAAGGATTTCCAA
>Ga0209596_1000259_pt1 | contig 49105 bp, 24 predicted proteins | sample M_130807_MF_Meta_FD_187314 | JGI IMG/M metagenome (GOLD analysis project Ga0209596, IMG submission 187314) | Freshwater microbial communities from Lake Montjoie, Canada to study carbon cycling - M_130807_MF_MetaG (SPAdes) (version 2) | ecosystem: Environmental > Aquatic > Freshwater > Lake...
CTCAAGAGTCCATTCAGTGGGATCGTAAGCATACACTATAACTTCATATTGTTGCATGCCTAGTGCAGCCCGTGATTCAAGATCAAAGTATGGTTCTCGGCCTACAAATATACCCACGGTGCCTTTCAGCCGTGCTTGCCGTGCAAACGGACAAGGTGGCCAGCCACCTAGAGCCGGGTGTGGAACTTCTACAAAAGTTTCTGACCAGGTGAGTATGTCTTGGGCGACGGTTTTGATATCCATTAAAAGAAAGGTAATCTACTGGTTTTGGTTGTTTCAAGATTGTCTTTGATGATGCCACTGACCATGGTTCTTTCGCGATGGCTAAGGCTTAACACATCATCATAAGACAGCCCACCGCGCATGTACCAACTCATTTTCAAACTCTGCCGACGTAACTCATCAGCCTCCTGTTCCATATCGTCTACTAGTGTTGAGATTTCTTCGGCGGTGGAATTCAGGAGGCGGGTCCGAAAAAACTTGTCATGTCCAAGGTCACTGTTTGTCGATATTCATGCTTGCATTTTTCACAAACAATATCCAATGGTTTCAGTTCGCTGGTCTGTCGTAGATTGATCACATGATCACGTATGATATTAAACAACTTGCGATCGCAATTGAGCAGGAATTCTTGTATGTGCTCAGTTTCGCTCACGATAGCGTTTGGTGCTCGGATGCCGGTGATGCTCCATTTGAGTGCATCTATTGTGAGTTCGGTAATCCTGCGCATGGCATCATTCAATCGTTGGAGTTTTTCATTTTCTGGCAGGTCTGAATCGGTAACACTCCGTATCATGCGCTGCTCATCAAATTGTTCTTGATTGCTTTTGTTTTGATTTTGATAGCTGATAGGTCCAAATGCAATTTCTAGATCACCATAAGTCAATGTGCTTTCAAAATCGGGCGATTTCAATTGATCAAGTATGTTACGCAGATCTAATGCGTAATCTTCACTGGTTTCGCAGCCGGGGCAGGTGCTGCTGATTTCTAGTTCATGTCCGTAACTGGCCAATCGAATGGCTACCAACATGCTGTTGATATCTGTAGTGGGTGCTTGCCACGCATCTTTGACGTTGGGTATACAGCTTTGTATCACTGTGATCACTGCTTGTCCGTTGAACAGGGCATCCGGAGTTCGATAAGTTATTTCGTCGATTGCAGTCATTGGATACACTGGAAATTCACCGTTATGGGTCAGTTCAATAGAGCCCGATGGCCAGTATTTTCCTCCTGTGGGCAGTCTTAGATAGATCGCGGGTTGGCGGAAATATTGTTTTAACGGGTTAGCAGATTGGGTCATAGATCACCTATAAATATACACTACTTATAGGTGAAAATACATGTCTGACATAAATGACGAAGTGAATGCAGTTGCCGAACATCTACGCCGGCTCAATATAGAGTTTGATCGCTACGGCAATCTCACTGCTCAGTCAGCAGATGCTATACGCAGAAGAACTTCGGCTGAAGTATACAGAGATCAACAACTAACACAATCGGGCATGAATGCAGCCCAGTCGTTGCAGAGCCTGGGCAAAGCTGTAGGATCGGCAGCATCTGCCATGTACGAAGGTCGCCAAGGGGCATCAGCGTTTAACGAATCTATTGCTAATATGAACACGGCTGTCAAGCAGGCCGCAATAGCATTGACTCTGTTGACTCCGGGCGGTATTGCTGTAAAAGCAGTGGTTGGTGCGTTGGCTGCTATAGGTCTGGCAGCATTTGATACTGTGCAAAAGCTGAATGAAATGGGAAGAGAGATGCTGGATACATCTTATGCTTCCTATAAAAAATTATCCGACGCAGGTGCTACCACTTCTGAAGGATTGCAACAAGTTGCAGATAGTGCTCGTAAAACCGGCACCAACATGTTGAAAATGGATGAGTATTTGAATCTTATCGCAAGCAACAGCAAAAATTTAGCAGTGTTTGGCAACACAGTAGCTAACGGACGCAAAAAGTTTGATGATCTTGGCGCAGCAATGGAAGGTGAAAGAGCAAATTTCTTCAAGTTGGGCTTTACACAAGAAACCATGAACGAAGCCATGATGGATTTTGTAAGACTACAAACCATCAGTGGCAACGCGCAGAACAAAAATGTGACTCAGTTGGCTGCCAGTACTAAAAACTATCTATACGAACAAGATGCTTTGACCAAATTAACCGGACAGACACGCAAGGAACAAACTGCCATACGAGAAGCAGCACTAAACGAACAACGATTCCGTGCCAAGATAGATGAAATGAAAGAAAGCGGAGATCCTGCACAGATCAAAGCAGCCGAGGAAATTGAAAGAACCAATGTGATTTTGTCTAAACTTAGTCCAGAATTAGCAGCGGCTTTTAGAGATACGCAATCGGGCGCAATCACCAGCGAAGCAGGACAAAAAGGTGTGACAAGTACCCAGGGATTAATACTACAAGTCAACCGAGACTTGCAGGCTGGACTATTAACCGCCGAGGAGGCCTCTGAAAAACTAGCCCGAGCGGCTGGGGAATATGGCAAAGTAATGCGTACAAATGCGCAGTTAGGCATACAAGATAACAGCGGAATTAGATATGTTGAGACGCGAGAACTTGACAAGTATGCAGCGAGCGACCCGGTAGCGAGGAAGAAACAGATAGAACAAGGTCAAAAAGACACGGTCGGCGGCCCGGGTGCTGCACCGGGCTCAGGAGATGCTAATTTACAAAAATATGCAGAATTGTTACGTCAGCAACAACAGGGCATGATAAATTTGCAGCAGGCCATATTCAAAGGATTTGATGTTGGGCCAATACAAGTAGGACTTGGTGCTGCTCTTAAAGATTTTGAAAAAAATGTGCAGAAAGCAGTTCTTGATGCTATCAATGATTATTTTGCAGCATTTGGAAAAAATCCAGCTGCGCCCAAGCCCCCGATTGGTGCAGAAGCTCGACAAAACAGTGAAAAAGATCAGGCTGCATTAGACAAAGCAATGGACGCCCGTGGCGAAGCACGTAGAGAGGTACAAACTATTACCGATCAAATTGCCAAGCTCAAAGAAAAATTTGCTGAAGCTAAGGGTAATAAGAACGAAGAAAACGCTGTGTTAGCAGAAGGAGTGAAAGCCGACGAACTTTTAAAAGCAGCAAAAGCAAAATTCGATGCAGCTGACGCAGCTGTTCACGCTGCCGAAGCTAAAAGTAAAGAAGACGCTAAAAGTAAACCCGTAGTAGTTACACCACCACCAGTAGTAGTTACACCACCACCACCTGTAGGCGAAACCGATGCAGAAAAACAAGCTAGAATAAAGAAAGAAACCGATGATAAAGCCGCAGAGGCTGAAAAAAACAAAGCCGCGGAAAAAGCCAAATCTGCAGAAACCAAAGCTGCTGAAGCAGCCGCAAAGAAAGCAGCTGAAGAAGCAGCCGCAAAAAAAGCAGCTGAAGAAAAAGCAAAGAAAGATGCTGAGGACAAATCCAAAGCAAAAGAAACAGCAAATATCACAGTATTAGATAACGGTGCTCGAGTGCTGGACGATGTGCTTGAGCTGGTCAAACAAGGTGTTCCGGTAGTCAGCAATGTGCGAACCCAGAAAGAGCAAGAAGCACTGGTAGATCACACAGACGACAAAGGCAACAGGTTCACCAAAGAAAATCTTCCTGTGGCTGAAAACAGCAAGCATCTAACTGGCGATGCCATTGATGTGCGTACCAAGGACATGACCAAGGATCTCGAAAAACTTCTTAAAGAAAGCGGATGGATGAGACCATTGCCAAAATCTGATCCAGGACATTGGCAACGTGATCCTAAAAAAGAAAGCAAGAAAACCAGCCAAGTCGCTCCTAACGATGTTGATCTTGCCACAGCATTGTCTAAAGGATTTGATTTGTCAGATTCCACAGCAGGGTTGACTATCAATTCAGATGTGGCCACACTCAACAGCAAAGGCATGAATGTGAGTTTGGACAATTCTGCTGATGTGGCTAAAATGATTGCGACCTTGTCTCCAGACCTAGCAGAAGCATTTCGTTCATCATCTCAGACAGATCAATCAGCTGCCAAGGCAAATTTTGAAAGCAGCATGGGTGATGTTAAATCTGCATTATCTGAGCAAAAAGCCACCAATGTAGCCTTGCTGGACGCCATGCAAGAGTTGATCCGCATACAGAAGAACAGCGTGGATGTGCAACAAAAGATATACAACGTAACCGCATAATGCGGTAAATAACATATCATGGCAGAAAAAACATCATCGCAAGGCTCTTGGAAAAAGTATTTCAAAGTGGCTGACACTTCCGGACAACTCAGCCCAATATCGGGTCGTAATCAATTTGGTCTGGACAACTACGGTAAAAACGACGGCACCGCTGTGCAAGCAGACTTTGTGTTTCGTAACTATGCCAGCCGACTACCCGAAGTGTATAGTGGGCATCCCAACCGGATTGAACGCTACAACCAGTACGAAAACATGGACATGGACTCAGAAGTCAATGCATGTTTGGACATTATCGCAGAGTTCTCCACACAGCCCAACAAGCAAAACGGCACACCGTTTGAAGTAGATTTTAAAGAAAAACCCACTGATCACGAAATCAGTATCATCAAGAAGCAGCTACAGCAATGGGTCAAGTTGAACAAGCTGGATCAACGCATCTTCAAATTGTTCCGCAATACCATCAAGTACGGCGATCAGATATTTGTGCGTGATCCAGAAACATTTGAAATGATGTGGGTAGACATGAGCAAGCTGGCCCGTGTGATCGTGAACGAAAGCGAAGGCAAGCGTCCTGAGCAATACGTTATCCGTGACATCAACCCCAACTTCCAAAATATGAGTGTAGCAGCTAAAACTACTACAGACTACATGACCAATCCCACAACAGGCAGCGTGGGCGGGTCATCCAACTACACCATGCCCAATGGCGGTACAGGTGGTGGAGTGGGCAACAGCAGATTCATGCAGGCCATGAACGAAGTTTGTATCGATGCCAAGCACGTGGTGCATATGAGTTTGAACGAAGGACTAGATGTATTTTGGCCTTTTGGTCGCAGCATCTTAGAACAGATCTACATGGTGTTCAAGCAGAAACAATTGCTGGAAGACTCTATCCTGATTTACCGTGTGCAACGTGCTCCGGAACGACGAATTTTCAAGATCGACGTGGGCAACATGCCCAGCCATCTAGCTATGGCGTTTGTGGAACGTGTGAAAAACGAAATGCATCAGCGACGTATTCCTACCATAACCGGTGGCGGAACCAACATGATGGATGCCAGTTACAACCCGCTGAGTGTGGGCGAAGATTACTTTTTCCCAGTCACAGCAGATGGCCGTGGCAGCAGTATCGACACCTTAGCCGGCGGTCAAAACCTGGGCGAAATTGACGATTTAAAGTATTTTAACAACAAAATGGCCCGTGGTCTGCGTGTGCCATCTAGCTATTTGCCCACTGGTCCGGACGACAGCGGTGCCACGATGAACGACGGAAAAGTAGGCACAGCCTTGATACAAGAGTACAGATTCAATCAGTATTGCGAGCGACTGCAAGCCTTGATTGTGCAGAAATTGGATGATGAATTCAAGATGTTCATGAAATGGCGTGGATTCAACATTGACTCCAGCCTGTTCAGTCTCAACTTTAACCCACCGCAAAACTTTGCCAGCTATCGCCAAAGTGAACTGGACAACACACGTATCCAAGCATTCCAGAGTTTAGAGCCGCTGCCTTACATGAGCAAGCGATTTATGCTGGAGCGTTTCTTGGGGCTAACCGAAGAAGAGATCAAAGAAAACGAAGAAATGTGGCGCGAAGAAAACGACAATGTAGAAGAAAAACCAGCAAGCGGACAAGATTTACGTGGTGTAGGAATATCGCCATCTGGTATGGAAACAGACATTGAAACTGGTCAAGACATTGCCGGAATGGAACCTGCAGCACCCGGAACGCCCGGAGCAACTCCCGGAGCGCCAATGCCGGCTGCTCCTGCAGGCGCAGCTTCTGGTGCGCCACCTGCATAAATACCTGTATGATACTGAACGAGTTTTTCCACAAAGAGCCTGAGGCATACCAGGATCTCAAGCAGGACAACAGCCAACCTGAACTGGGCGACCTGCGAAAAACTCATTTGACTCTGCGCCAGTTAAACAAACTACGTCGGATGAATGACATCCGCACCGTAGAATACAAAGACAAATTGAAATTGGTGCGTCAGCAGTATGCACCAGCACCTGCGCCGCCAGCAGGAATGTAATTGTTGACGATTGCAGTTCCTGCAATTTATCGTCATTTTCTGCCCTTAAACACTATAGATTTCTCTCGCTGTGTAAATAACAGCACACTTTACCTATAGGAGTTTTCTATGAACAGATTTGAACAATTGATTGAATACGTGATCAATGACGAAGAGCACAAAGCTCAAGAACTTTTCCATGACATCATTGTGGAAAAGAGCCGCCAGATTTATGAAAATATGATGGCTGAGGAACAAGAAGAGGAAATCGAAGAAGGTCTAATGGACGAAGTCGATTCCGAAGAAGAGTCCGACATGAACATGGAAGCCGAAGGCGACGACGGTGACGAAATGGGCGGCGATGCTGCTGATAAATTCATTGGCGATGTTGAAGCTGATGACGGTGACATGGGTGGAATGGATGACATGGGCGACGGCGATGAACCAGCTACCAAAGACGACATCATGAATATCGAAGACAAACTGGACCAATTGATGGCTGAGTTTGAAGACTTGATGGGCGGCAGCGACATGGACAACGGCGACGGTTTTGGTCCTGATGACGGCGGTGACGCTATTGAAATGGATGACACCGGCGATATGCAACCAGGCATGATGGAAGCTGTTACCCTTAAAGCAGCCCCAAAGCCAGTGACTTCTGAAGAAGGCGGCGTCAACAAGAAGTCTACCGTAGCTGCAAACGCAGGTGCCAAAGGCCCAATCGGTAACAGCGTAAAACCTGTACATGCCGGTGGCGAAATGGGCGGGCATCACGACACCGCTGCTTACAGAAATACTACCAAAGACATGATTGGTCGTGTGGGTAATACACCAGCACAGAGCACACAAAACCTCAAGCCAGCTAACAAGCCACACTTGGGTCAAGCCTCAGGTGTTAACACCCGAAGCCCAGTTGCACGTGGATAATAGATGAAATACCTAAGAGAACAATTGACTTTCACCCAAGCTGGGATCCAGGTTCTTGAAGAATCTGGACCAGATGGCATTGGAAAACATCTGTACCTCAAAGGTATCTGTATCGAAGGCGACAAACGCAATGCCAACGACAGAATATATCCCTTGCATGAAATCAACAAAGCAGTTACCACCATCAACACTCAAATACGTGAAGGCAATTCAGTATTAGGTGAAGTGGATCATCCAGAAGACCTTAAAATCAACTTGGATAGAGTTTGCCACAGCGTTGAAGGCATGTGGATGGACGGAACTGCTGGTTGCGGAAAATTAAAAATCCTCCCAACACCAATGGGAGAATTGATCAAGACATTGCTAACATCCGGAGTGAAACTAGGAGTTTCCAGCCGTGGCAGTGGCAATGTTGATGATAGAACAGGACATGTAAGTGACTTTGAAATAGTCACTATAGATGTGGTTGCCCAACCCAGCGCCCCGAATGCATATCCCACAGCAATCTATGAAAGTCTCATGAATATGAAGTACGGTCATAGACTGCTAGAGGTAGCACGTGAAGCTGGGCAAGACAACAAAGTGCAGAGGTATTTGAAAAGCGAAGTTGTAAAGCTGATCAAAGAACTCAAAATCTAAGGAGAATCTACTAATGTTAGATGCAATCAAACCATTGCTAGATAGCAACTTGATCACCGAGGAAACTCGTCAAGAGATTAATGAAGCTTGGGAAATCAAGCTGAATGAAGCTCGTGAGCAAGCCCGTGCAGAACTACGTGAAGAGTTCGCGCACCGCTATGAGCACGATAAGTCAGTAATGGTGGAAGCCCTAGATCGTATGGTAACAGAAGGTCTCACCGCAGAAGTCAAGGCAATTGCTGCTGAAAAGCAAGCTATCGCTGAAGACCGCGTCAAGTTCCATGGCAAGATGAAAGAGTCGGCTACAAAGTTCAACAACTTTATGGTCACAAAACTTGCTGAAGAAATTGGCGAACTGCGCAAGGACCGCAAGCAGCACAATGAAGGCCTAGAAAAACTAGAAAACTTCGTGGTGCATGCATTGGCCCGTGAAATTCAAGAATTTGCACAAGACAAGCGTGATGTCGTTGAGACAAAAGTACGTCTGGTGCGTGAAGCACGTGGAAAACTTGAGCAATTGAAAGCACGTTTCATCAAGGAAAGTGCTGAGAAAATGACTCAGGCTGTGAGCCGTCATCTCAAGGCTGAACTTACACAACTACACGAAGACATCAAAGTTGCTCGCGAGAACAATTTTGGACGTCGTATCTTTGAAGCATACGCTGCTGAATTTGGTGCAACTCATCTCAATGAGAACGCTGAAGTCCGCAAGTTGTACGACCTAGTAAGTCGCAAAGATCGTCAGTTGGCGGAAGCCATCAAGCTCGGACACAAGGCGAAAGTCTTGATCGAGCACAAGGAACGCGAAGTGCGTATGTTAAAAGAATCCAATGAACGTGACAGCACATTGGAGATGCTGTTGGCTCCTCTCAACAAGGAAAAAGCAGAAACCATGCGTAATTTGCTCGAAAGTGTACAGACAACCCGTCTGAAAAATGCTTTTGAAAAATATCTACCAGCAGTGTTGGAAGACAGATCAATGAGAACCTCTAAAGTTATCACTGAACAAGTCACCGCAGTAACTGGTAATAAAACTGTATCCAATGTTCCACAAGAAGAACGCAGCAATGTGATCGACTTGAAGCGTTTGGCAGGATTATAATCATTTAATAAAGGAGACTTAAATGTCACAAGAACTATTAGAGAGCCGCTGGGGCGAAACAAAAGAAGCCCTGCTCGAAGGTCTTAACGGATCTAAGCGCAATAGCATGGGTGTTATCCTTGAAAACACTCGCAAGTACCTGAAAGAAAATGCATCCGCAGGTTCTACAGGCGCTGGTAATATCGCCACATTAAACCGTGTGATTCTTCCAGTTATCCGTCGTGTTATGCCAACCGTTATCGCTAACGAATTGGTTGGTGTTCAGCCCATGACTGGTCCTGTTGGTCAGATCCACACCCTGCGTGTGCGTTATGCCCAGAGTTTGACTGACACTTCTGCTGCTGCAACTAGCGTTACAGCCGGCCAAGAAGCGTTGAGCCCATTCACAATCGCTACTGCGTATTCTACCGTACCACAAGGTACCAGCACAGCTACCAACTACACTGGTGGCGCTACAGCTACCATGGAAGGTACTGGCGGTAAGCAGATTTCTGTTCAGATCCTGAAGCAGGCAGTTGAAGCTCGCACACGTAAGTTGCAAGCTCGTTGGACCTTTGAATCTGCACAAGACGCACAAGCCATGCATGGTATTGACGTTGAAGCAGAAATCATGGCTGCACTGGCACAAGAAATTACAGCTGAAATTGACCAAGAGATCTTGTTGTCTCTGCGTTCGTTGGCAGCTACTGAGTTTACATACAACCAAGCTACCGTTAGTGGTACAGCTACATTTGTTGGTGACGAACACGCCGCTCTGGCAGTTCTGATCAACCGTGTTGCTAACTTGATCGCCCAACGCACACGTCGTGGCGCTGGTAACTACGCTGTTGTTAGCTCTGCTGCATTGACCGTACTGCAAAGTGCGACCACAAGTGCATTTGCTCGTACCACAGAAGGTACATTCGAAGCACCTACCAACACCAAGTTTGTTGGCACACTGAACGGCGCTATGCGTGTGTTCGTTGACAGCTATGCCAGCGATACCACTCCTGTGCTGGTTGGTTACAAAGGTAGCTCGGAAGCTGACGCTCCTGCATTCTACTGCCCATACATTCCGTTGATGAGCAGTGGTGTTGTTCTGGATCCAAGCACCTTCGAACCAGTCGTGTCGTTCATGACACGTTATGGTTACATCGAATTGACCAACACCGCAAGCAGCTTCGGCAATGCTGGCGATTATGTTGGTGAGATCGCTGTGTCGAACCTTTCGTTCTCCTAATCAGAGAATCTCCCAGGGATGGGAAGGCAAAGAACCTGCTTCGGCAGGTTTTTTGTTGGCTATATAAACGCATGATATATCACTTAAATCCTGCACAATATTACACAAATAGAACGTATCTAACACAATGGTTTGATAAGGACACGTTGGTTATCACCGATAATGATTTTGAAAATATTGATCAAACCCAAGAGTTACTAAAAGCTCATCCTTTACAAAATCGTGTGTTAGATAATACACACAATCCTTATCCGGACAACAGAATTCAAATTACAATAGATCCAACACTGACCAATAATTTTGACTATTGGTATCGTCCCAAACCTGGGATGCACTTCTTTCCGTTGTTTTTATGGATGTTTAGTCTGCGCACCAATCTTTGGTGGCAAGGATTCAGTATGGATTCAGGCAACAGCAAGACCCAGGAAATCATGTGTTTGAATCATAAACCTAGACCGTTTCGAATTCAGTTGTTTGAAGAATTTAAACAAAAGAATCTACTAGATAGTATGATGTACACGTTTCCGGAATATCGTAATTTACCCGGTGAGTTTCCAGAAATTAATAGAGCCGACGCTGGTGTTGATCACGAAGTTTACGATCAGTATGCTGTGAATATTGTAACTGAAACTGCAATTGATTTGTCTTATCTCAGTGAAAAAACCTGCAAGCCTTTTATAGCCAGGCAAATTCCTATCATTGTATCCAGTGTAGGTGTCAATCAATTCCTTAAAGATATTGGATTAGATATGTTTGAAGATATTGTTCCATGGCCAACTTGGGATAGCGAATTGGACAAAAACATCCGTATAAACAAAATTGTTGAATTTGTAGAGCAATGGATTAAATCAGGCACTGTATTAGAAGATTATTATCGAGTGATTGATAGAGTTGAACGTAATAAAAAATACTTTCATAGCGAAAAGTTCAGAGATATTATCATGGTCCAGATGTCATTTTAAAATAAATAAATCATACAAATTGGACACCACCATGAAAATAAATGAAATTGAACCTAGACGTCTTGACGAAGCTCTCCCACCGTGGATGTCAAAAGGAATCCAACCAGTTGTTAAGTATGCCGAACCATACTTTAACAAGGCTGTGCAAGCAGCATCATCGGCAATGAAACCCAGGATCGTCATGCAACCTGGAGAAACAATGGATCAGGCAATAGCCAGAATAAAAGCAGCAACGCCTGCAAGTGCAGAAGTGGGTGGAATAAAAGCCGCAGACCCATTGGTGTCGGACGCAGAAAGAGCAGCACTTGGAATACTTCCTCCTCCCGAAAGATCCGGTCTGTCGTCATTCTTTAAACGTCGTGGAGATACAGGATTTGATCCTAATCTTAACAAGACACAGGCATTACCGGACTATTTGCAAAATATGCCACCGGCCAGCATAGGTTCGCCTCCAAAACCAAAACCTAAAGCAGACACATCTGCAGCCGACAGAGAAGTTCGTAAAACCCATGACATGAATCCACGTATGCCTAACAAAGGCAAACCCAGTGCTGAAGCTGAGGCATTTGCAGCCGAAAAAGCAGCACGAGCTGAAAAACAAGCAGCTGAAGAATTAGCAGCAGCTGAAAGACAAGCAGCAGCTGAAAGACGAGCAGCCGAATTACCTGCTGACTTTGAGCCGCCAATGTCTGCCAATGCACCAGCACCAGCAGCACCAGCAGCACCAGCAGCACCAGCAGCACCAGCACCTGCAGCAGATACCGTGACTTTACCACGAGATTTTGCAGATCGGTTATTGAGCATGGCCGAACGCGATCCGGCAGCAGCCCAGGAACAAGCCAAGCAATGGGGATGGTGGGGTAAAAAAGGACTAACCGCTGCTGGGGTTGCCGCATTAGGCGCTGCTGCACCATCAGTAATCAATGCAGTCAGACCCGGCACAGTTCCGGACTATTACAATCCAGTTTCTATTGCCACGCAAGGACCTGAAAAAGTTTTGGCTCCTAAGCCGTTGCCACCAGACCGTGCAGGTCCAACAGTAAAAGAAATACCAACTGACTGGTCTCCTTCCTCACCGGCTGCTTCTACCGAGACACCGGCTCCGGCTGCTGACAAAACACCTGCTGCTCCAGCAGCACCTGCCAGTGATTCGGCAACCAGTGATGATGCAAAGATACAGGATCTTAGGAAACTATGGCAAAAAGATAAGATGGATGAGTCAACCGCTGCGCTGAACCGCATGGTGTATCTGTCTAGACTTTAAACCACTTGAGATACTGGGCCACTTTCTTAGTGACGCTGGTCCAATCTCCCATCACAGGCTGTCTAAATAGTCTAGCAGTGGAATACCAAGGACTGGAATCTCTGTCTAACAACCAACGCCAATCAGTGGAATAAGCGTTGAGCATGATCCAAGCTGGACGCCCTAACGCACCGGCCAGGTGTGATATGGCAGTGTCTACACCAATCACCACATCTAAGTTCATTATCAATCCTGAAGTTTCTACGAAACTAACAATAGTGCCTGGGTAACATGTGACTCCGGCTTCTGCTAATGCCTGCTCTTCTTCGGCTGTGACATCTATTTGTAGGTTGATCCACTCGTACTCGGGATTGTTTTTGATCATTTCCAGTATCACAGCAAATGGAACACCTTTGTGTTGATTGAGCCAAGAATCTCTACGACCACTCCAGTTGATGCCCACACGCATACGTGTCTTGGGCCCTAGTCGTTGTTGCCAGACTTGCACAGCATGGGGTTGTGCAGTGAGATAACTCTGCACCTTGGGTATGTTGTCAATAGTAACGCCTAGGATTCCAGGAATGCTCATGATAGGCACCCAGTAATCAAATTCACCCATGTCGGTGGTATAGCTGCCGACCTGTTGGATGATGTTGCTGTTCTGCATGACCGGAATCAAGCCGTCGGTAATCTGAAGTTTGATCTGGGCACCCATCACATGCAGATTGTACAAGAATCTCACAAATTGTATGCAATCGCCGTGCCCTTGTTCTCCCACTACCAAGATAGTTTTGCCCTCTAGTGACTCGCCACGCCAGCGCGGTTGTGGATATTTGGGTTCTGTCCCGGCCAGATGTTCGTACTGCCACCGAGATTCATAAGCAGGCCATCCCTGCGAATAATCGCCCATGATAAGATGGCACACTGCCAGATTGAATTTGGCTGTGATGCTGGTGGGATCTAGTATGATGGCATGTTGTAAGAATGGCACAGCACGAGCAGGAAATCCCATCTCGCGCAGAACATTACCATAATTGTTGAATGCTGCCGAGGACTCTGGATCTTGTACAAATGCCTGGGCGTAGCATGCTATTGCCTTGGCCGGTTCGTGAGTGGAACGATGCTGATTGCCAGCTTCTATTAGGTCGTTTGATGTCATGGAATATTTAATAAAATCCGCTGTGCGGTGTTAAATTTTAACAGGCTGCTAAATACTTGTCAACACAATACGGTGTTTTATGCAGGACACCACTGCGTAGCGGCTAGAACCCGCATTGGGCTTCTATAAGGAGAAATCAAATGGGAAGAGCTCTAAAAATTCAAAAAAACAGTGTTGGTTCGGGTACAACAGTAACTGGCACAGTCACAGCATACAACCAAAACATTCTAACTGACGCTGGTTTTCCTAACTTCGGATCGCTGACTAACCCAGCATACAACACACCAGTTCAAACACTAGACACCACACAATTCTTGGGTGTGGTTGGTGGTTCACCTGCTACTAGTACAGCAAGTGCTACATTTCCAGAAATTGCCGCAGTTGTAAACATCAGCTTAGCTGATAGCACCAGCACCACAGCAGGCGCAGGCAGAATCATACGTCAAAAAGGAAGCCACAAATTCTTAGTGGCCTACACTGCCGCTGCTACAGCAGACGAAAGTTTTATTGTTGGTCAAGCCTATCAAGTTTCCACAGTTGGCACCACTGACTGGGCAGCCGTCGGCGCTGGTACTGGTGTAATTGCAGGTGATATCTTTACAGCCACAGCCGTGGGTGCAGGCACAGGCGAAGCATATCCTGTGGGCGTTTGTGTTTTGTCCAACACAGCCACTCCGGCAGCTGGCTTCATGAGCATTGCTTACTCTGTAGGTGACAGCTCGGCAGTTTATGCTAGCTATATCACCAACAAGTGGGTGCGTGATTGGAACGGCATGACTTATGGTACATACGCTAATTCTAATCTTGGTGTTAACATTCAATCTGGCGAAAATCAATATGTTGCTAACTTCTTCACAGACGAAGGTAACGTGACTGTGTCTGGTGGCGAAATGGTTGGTTCTACTTCAACTGACAATGCCACAATCCAACTGGCTCAGATCGCCAGCGTCACATCTTAATTTGTTAGGTAGTGGAGTCCTCCCAGCTACATACTGGGAGGATTTTTTATGAGCAGAGCATTTGTATTAGGTAATGGGCTGAGCCGTCAAGGGATTGATTTAAATCTCTTAAAATCACTTGGCCCTGTGTATGGTTGCAATGCATTGTATCGCGAGTTCACACCAGACGTTTTGGTCAGCACCGATGTTCCTATCAGCGAAGCCATACAAAAAACAGGATACGCACAACGAAATCGAATGTACACACGTCGTCCTTTGCCCGATATGGGTGCAGAACGCATACCTCAAGACTACTTTGGATTCAGTTCAGGCCCGGCAGCAGTAGCACTAGCGGCGCTGGATCGTAATGTAGCAATCTACATGGTTGGGTTTGATATGGGCCCAACCAAGCATGGCAAGTTCAACAACTGCTATGCAGACACTGAGTTCTATAAAAAAAGTTCTTCCAATCCTACCTATGCAGGAAATTGGACAAAACAGCTGGTCAAAATCTGTAAAGATTTTCGTAAAACTAGTTTTTATCGAGTGGTAGGTGCCAGCACCACAGCCAACATACCAGACTTGAAAAGCCTAGGTAATCTACATCACATGCCCATAGACGACTTTTTGAATCGTATAAATAACACAAAGGAACTTTGAATGTCTACTTTCAAGCGTGTGCTCGGTAATCTTACCATACAAACCGTTACAGCATCTGATGCAATCACTTTGCAAGGTGGTACAGTAGTTGTAAGTGGAAACCTCACGGTATCTGGAAATGCTACCATAACTGGTAATCTTTCGGCCACAGCACTGACTAACGGTACTACAAATCTTGGGATTCCTCTAGCCAGTGGCAACGCTAATATCACCGTGGGCGGTACCAGTAATGTAGCTGTGTTTACTTCAACTGGTGCCAATATCACCGGTACTGCTAATATTAGTGGAGCAGTTACCACAGCTAGTACTATTAGTGCAACAGGCAACCTAACCAGCGGTAATATTTCAACTGCTGGATTAATAACGGTCACCGGTAACGTGCAGGGCGGTAATCTACGAACTGCCGGCCAGGTAAGTGCCACAGGTAATATCACTGGCGGTAACGTGTTAGGCGGCGCCAATGTCAACGCAACCACACACACAGGTACCACTGTAAGTGTAAGTGCAAACGTAACAGGCGGAAACATATTGACAGCTGGACTGATATCGGCCGGCAGCACAATATCAGCAACAGGCAACATCCAAGGTGGTAATCTACGTACCGCAGGCACAATTTCAGCAACCGGTAACATCACCGGTGCTAATCTAGCGGTCGGAACAACCACTCCAGATTGTGAAGTGACCATATTGGCCACTCCTCAGAGCGTGGTCTACTCAATCACAGGCAACAGCACCACAGCAGGAACTGATTTACATATTTCGGGCGCGGATGGTGCTAATACTAGAATAACACAAGATGCATTTGGATCAGGATCGTATAGTGCATTCACTGGAAGAACTGCTGGCGGAACTGGAACTGCTCCTACTGGAACACAACCTGGAGACACATTAGCCCAATTCACAGCACGTGGATTCAGCAGTGGTACATTACAATTTGGTAATGTATCAACCGGCAGATTGGACATCACAGCCGCCGAAGCATTCTCAGATACCAGCAGAGCTACCAACGTACAGATATTCACCACAGCCGTTGGCGCAATAACTCCTACATCGGTTGCTGTTTTTTCCAGTGCAGCTGGACTGAGTGTAGTAGGCAACGTAGCAGGTGGTAATTTACTTTCTACTGGGTTGATAAACGCAGTAGGCAATATCACTGGCGGCTATCTAATAGCAAACTCAGACGTACAAGCAGGAAATTTACGAACAACCGGAACAATTAGTGCAACCGGTAACATCACAGCAGGTAACGTGCTAGGTGGTGCCAATGTCAATGCAACTACTTTGACTGGTACTACGGTCAGTGTGTCAAGCAACATCACCGGTGGAAATATACTATTTGGTGCAGGTAATGTCAGCGGCATTGGTAATATACTAGGTGGACTAATAAGTGTGTCGGGCAACATCACTGGCGCCAACATTATTGGTGCTATCATTGCCGGAGCAAATCCTATTACCACAACTGGTAATATCAGCGGCGGCAATTTGCTGACCGGTGGATTGGTTTCAGCAACCGGCAATGTCACCGGCGGAAACGTATTAACAGGAGGCTTGATTTCAGCAACCGGCAACATCACAGGTGGTAACGTATTAGGTGGTGCCAACGTCAACGCAACCACACACACAGGAACCACTGTTAGTGTTAGTGCAAACGTAACAGGCGGAAACATATTGACTGCTGGTCAAGTAAGTGCTACAGGTAACATCACAGGCGGTAATGTGTTAGGTGGTGCTAATGTGAATGCCACAACTCACACAGGTACCACGGTCTCAGTAACTGGCAACATCACAGGTGGTAATGTAATATTTGGTAGTGGCAATATCACCGGCACAGGAAATGTCATTGCAGGAAATGTATTAGGCGGTGCTAATGTTAACTCTACTTTGTTTACTGGTACTACAGTTAGTGTAAGTGCAAACGTAACAGGTGGCAATGTATTAACAGGTGGCCTAATCAGCGCAACTGGCAACATCACCGGTGGCAACCTAACTGGTACCAGCATTGTGGGTACACTGACCACAGCAGCACAAACCAATATAACTTCAGTGGGCACGTTGACCAGTTTAGCAGTAACCGGTAACACCACAAGTGGTAATTTATTAACAGGTGGATTAATATCTGCAACTGGCAACATCACCGGTGGTAACCTAACTGGTACCAGCATTGTAGGCACATTAACCACAGCAGCACAAAACAATATAACCTCAGTAGGTACACTGACTAGTCTGAGTGTAAGCGGCAACATCACTGGTGGTAACGTCATAGGCACCATTGCTGCCGGCGCAAACACAATCACCACAACTGGCAACATCACCGGTGGCAACGTGTTAGGCGGAGCCAATGTGAATGCAACCAGTTTAACCGGTACCACAGTATCGGTCAGTGCAAATATTATTGGTGGTAACATATTAACCGGTGGTGCGATTTCAGCAACCGGTAATATCACAGCAGCCAATGTGCTAGGTGGTGCCAATGTCAACGCAACCACACATACAGGTACCACAGTTTCGGTCAGTGCCAACGTCACAGGTGGTAATTTATTAACAGGTGGATTGATCTCGTCTACTGGTAATATTACCGGTGGTAACCTAACTGGTACTAGCATTGTGGGTACGCTGACCACTGCGGCACAAACCAATATTACCTCAGTTGGTACACTAACTAGTTTGGCAGTAACAGGCAACATCTCGGGTGGCAACGTGCTAGGTGGTGCCAATGTCAACGCAACCACGCACACAGGTACCACTGTCAGTGTAACTGGCAACATCACCGGTGGCAACGTGCTAGGTGGTGCCAATGTCAACGCAACCACACATACAGGAGCCACGGTATCAGTAACCGGTACCATCACAGGTGGTAATGTATTGACAGGTGGCCTGATCAGTGCCACTGGTAATGTAACCGGTGGTAATATTATCACTACCGCAGCGGTTAGTGCTGCATCAGTAAGTGCATCAGGAAATGTAACAGGTGGTAATGTCAACACAGGCGGATTGATCACAGCGATCGGCAACATCATTGGCGGCAATTTACAAACCGCTGGAAATTTGATTGCCGATGGAAATGTGATTGCTGGTGCTGCAATGAGTTTTGCTCCACTGACTGCTCCAGTTCAAGCTGCTGCTACCGCTAATAGCTATGTACAATTAATAGTACAGAATAAATCAAGTGGTCTGGCCGCAACAACAGATATTGTAGCAGTGGCAGATAATGGTAATGATACCGATGGTTTTGTTAGTATGGGTATCAATAGCTCGACCTACAATCAACCAGGCTATGCACTGACCACCGCCAATGATGGGTATTTGTATGTGACCGGCAATGTCACAACAGGTGGCGGCAATCTAGTGCTCAGCACTTACACTGCCAAGGACATTGTGTTTAGTACCAATGGTAGTGATACTGCCAACGAAATTGGAAGATTCAAGCATGCTTTTGGACTTAGCGTAACCGGTAATGTATCAGCGACCGGCAATGTTACAGGTGGTAACTTGAGCATATCTGGTAATATAGCAGCCAACAATGTTCTTGCTACTACAATAGTTAATGCTGCCAGCTACACAGGTGGATTGGTCAGTGTTACCGGCAATGTCACCAGCGGAAACTTGTTAACCGGCGGATTGATCTCAGCCACAGGTAATATCACTGGTGGTAACATATCAACTGCTGCATTGACTGCAACTGGTACTACGACCATGTCGGGCACCGTGAGCATGACCAGTTCGGCATTCACCCGCACAGCCACAACTCAAAACTGGACAGATGGCTCAATGACCACGGGGACTTGGACAGTTGGAGGAACTGCACAAACAGGTTTTCTAGCTCTGGGCAGATCTACTGCCACACAAATATTGTACCTTGCCAATGGTGCCACTTCCACTGGCAACACAAAAACCATCAGTATTGGTGAAAACGGAGTTGCCAATTCCGTCACCAACATCAGTATTGGAACTGCCGCCGGCAATGGTAATGTCACATTCTCTGCCAATACTTTGGTATCAATCGCCAACACATCTGGCACAGCACTCAGCGTGGCCGGTAACATCACTGGCGGTAATATATTATTTGGATCTGGTGTTATTAGTGGAACTGGTAACATCTATGGTGGTAACATAATTGGTACATTGACTCCTACCACATTGAGTGCCAGTGGTAACGTCACTGCCGGCAATTTACTAACAGGTGGGCTAATTTCGGCAACTGCCAACGTCATAGCCGGTAATTTATTAACAGGTGGACTGATCAGTGCAACAGGTAATATCACTGGCGGCAATATAAGCACCACAAGATACACAGGTACTTCGATCAGCGTGTCTGGCAACATCGATAGTGGTAATTTGCGCACCATAGGTCAGATCAGTTCTACCGGTAATGTCAATGTTCAAGCTGGAGCGTTTTTTGTGGGCGACGGAGGATTCCTCAGTAACGTGACTGCGGCTGCTAACGTATCGGTAACCACAATCGCCAATGGTACCACGTCGATGTCTATTCAATCATCGGGCGCTAACATAATAGTAGTAGTAGGAAATGTAGCACTTGGAAACATAAATCCATCAGGTTATGCCATAAACGGATATGTCAGTGCTAGTGGTAATGTAACAGGTGGTAATGTAATCACACCGGTAGTCACTGGTTCTACAATGACTATCAGCACCACTACTGCCAATGCCAATATTGTATTGACTCCAAATGGAATTGGTAATGTCACAACTGGCGCTAATGTAAGCGTTACCGGTAACATCACAGGTGGTAACCTAAGCGTGACCGGTATTGCTGGTACCTTGTCTACCGCTGCACAAGGTAGTATCACTTCGGTAGGTACATTAACTAGTTTAGCAGTCACTGGTAACATCACCAGTGGCAATCTAAGTGGCACTAGCATTGTGGGTACATTGACCACTGCTGCACAAACTAATATTACAAGCGTAGGTACATTAACCAGTTTAGCAGTCACTGGCAACATTAGTGGCGGCAACCTTTCGGGTACCAGCATCGTGGGCACATTGACCACTGCCAGTCAGACCAATATCACCTCAGTTGGTACTTTAGGTAGCTTGACAGTCACGGGCAATATCTCGGGTGGCAACATATTGGGTGGAGCCAACGTCAACGCTACCACTCACACAGGTACCACAGTGAGTGTGACCAGCACTGTGACTGGATCGCAATTCAATGGATCTGGCGCTGGATTGACCAGCATACCTGGCGCTAATGTAACAGGTACATTAAGTATTCCTACTTCAAGTTATGCTGCCACAGTAAGTGGTGCTGCCCAAGCCAATATTACCAGTGTGGGTACATTGACCAGTTTGGCAGTGACCGGCAACATTACTGCTGGCAATCTGTCAGGTACTAGTATCGTGGGTACGCTGACCACTGCGTCACAGACCAACATTACCAGTGTGGGCACATTGGGCAGTTTAGCGGTAACCGGCAATATCTCAGGTGGTAATGTGTTAGGTGGTGCCAATGTGAATGCTACCACTCACACAGGTACCACTGTGAGTGTGACCAGCACAGTCACAGGAAGCCAATTCAATGGATCCGGTGCTGGACTCACTAGTATCCCAGGTGCCAATGTAACAGGCACATTGAGTATTCCTACTTCGAGTTATGCTGCCACAGTAAGTGGTGCAGCACAGGGCAATATCACCTCAGTGGGCACATTGACCAGCTTGAATGTAACTGGCAACATCACTGGTGGTAATTTATTGACAGGTGGGTCAATATCATCAACCGGTACCGTGAGTGCAGCAGGAACAGTATTAACAGGAAACATTAGTGCTGCCGGGTATCAAGGTGGTTCCAGTGGGCTCAGTATCACAGGTAACATCATTGGCGGCAATCTTTCTGGCACCAGCATTGTGGGCACATTGACCACTGCTGCACAGACCAACATTACCAGTGTAGGCACACTAACTGGCTTGACAATCAACAATGCAACCATAGCAATCACCAATGGTGCCACAACTGGTACTGGTAATATTGGTTCGTCTACCGTTGCATTTAACACGGTGTTTGCTAAAGCAACATCGGCACAATATGCTGACTTGGCCGAGATGTATGTAAGTGATGCTGAGTACGAACCTGGCACCGTGATGGAGTTTGGCGGCGCACATGAAATAACCATCAGCAATACCCAAAATAGTGACCGTGTAGCCGGCGTGGTTAGTACCAATCCAGCTCACATAATGAATTCGTCACAGCAGGGCGAGCATGTGGTAGCAGTGGCCTTGACCGGAAGAGTACCCACCCGAGTCACTGGTTCTGTGTGGAAAGGTGCCATGATGATTTCCGCTGGAAACGGGCATGCGCAAGCCTGTGCATCACCCACAATTGGTACCGTGATCGGCAAATCCTTGGAAGATTACCAAGGCGAGTCGGGCGTGATCCAAGTGGTAGTGGGTAGACTATAAAATCATTCATGTAATTTTGGTTCTAGGGGTGTTGGTAAATATACTACACCCCTAGTAACTCTCATGACACAACAGATCATCAACACCGGTAACACATCAAATGATGGTACCGGTGAGGCATTACGCAGTGCTTTTATATCAGTAAATGAAAATTTTACCGAATTATACGCTGCCGGCCCGGTAGGGACTAATGTTTCCATAGCAGGAAATGTTATCACGGTCCTGGGGCGAAACAACAATCTAGTACTCAAGGGCAATGGGGTTGGCAATGTACAAGCCAACAGCTCGATTATTCCTTCTATAGATGCAGTCTACGACCTTGGCGCACCGGCTACACGATTTGACACGGTTTATTCTACATACTTTGTAGGCAACGGGTCTTTACTCACAGGCATAACGGTCAGTGGCGGAACTGCTATTGTTAATGGCAACAGCAATGTAAGTGTATCAGCCAACAGCGTAGTTACGATAGGTGTTGCTGGCACCGGAAATGTGGTCACGTTTGGTGATACCAATACCACATTCAACACCAACATCTCAGCAGCGGGCAACATCACCGGCAGCTATTTTATTGGTAATGGCTCACAGCTGACCGGGATTATAGCAACCAATAGTTATGGCAACGCCAATGTTGCTGCTAATCTAGCTGCATTTGGTACCAATCCCATATCCACCACAGGCAACATTGCTGGTAGCTATTTTATCGGTAATGGTGCATTGCTCACTGGTATTGCCAGTGGTAGTACTTCAAATATCGCCAATGGCACAAGTAATGTCACGGTTGCGTCCAGCAGTAATATCACTATTGGTGTTGCAGGTTCTACGGTTGCAACATTTGCCAGTACCGGCGAATATGTAACAGGCCTAGTCAGCGCCACAGGTAATGTCAAGGGCAACTACCTACTGGGCAACGGTAGTCAGTTATCCAATGTGCTGACCGTAAGCCAGTATACCACTGGTAACATATCCAATGTTGTTCCTAATGTACACGGATTGCTGTTTGATACCACCACTGGATTTAGTGTCACTGACATGGGCAACGGCAATGCCCTGATCACACTGGGCAGTTCGTTCAAGACTTGGGAAGTTGCCGGCCAGACCAGTCTAGTTGCAGTAGGTGAAGATACCGTAAAATTTGTTGATGGTAACAACATTGTTATAACCACCAATGCGCTGTCTACTCCGCAGCAAATCAAATTTTCACTCAGCGACAATGTATCAGTCTCGGGCAATATCACTGGTGGCAATGTTCGCACAATCGGATCAGTATCAGCCACAGGTAATGTCTCCGGCAATTATTTTATTGGTAATGGCTCACAGCTGACCGGACTGCCAGCATCTTATGGCAATGCTAATGTGGCTGCTAATCTAGCTGTGTTTGGTACCAATCCAATATCCACTAGTGGTAACATCACTGGTGGTTACATACTGGGCAATGGATCACAGCTTACCGGTATCGCATCTAGTTACGGCAATGCTAATGTTGTTGCTAACTTGGCAGCTCTGGGTACTAATCCGATATCTACCACAGGCAACATCTCGGGTAATTATTTTGTTGGTAACGGATCACAACTTACTGGAGTTATTGCATCCGGCGGTAGTGGCAATACCACAATATTAGGCACCCCTTCAGATAGCAGCCTAACAGGAAACACAGTGGCATATCAAGGATGGACTGCCAATACATATGTGACCGATGGATTAGATGATCTCAACCAGGTGGCTCTCAACATAGCTGGTAATACATTTGTGGGCAACACCTATATCACCTCCAATGTGTATGCTGGTCCTAGTCCACTAAGTGTATCATTGACTGGGCGTTATATTGGTAACCCCAACAGCTACCTATGGCAATTTGGAGACGGAACTGCAAACGTAATCACAGCAAATGCCACACACACATTTAGTAACACATTAGGTGGAACCTATACGGTGACTTATACTGCCTATAACACCACCGGTACCAATGCTGGAAATGCTGCTGCTGGGGCCAAAGGATCAACCAGCACAGCAACTACCACAATAACATTGTATACCCCAACTCCTATTCCAGCATTCACTGCCAATAGGACTAGTTTGGATACTCCTAATGGTGTACAGATAACCAACTCCAGCCAGTACTCCGAAACTTACTCAATCAATTGGGGAGATGGTACTATCGTGATCCCGGCCACCAACTGGACCACAGCCGCACATGTCTATACCAATGCCACAGCCAATACCGATGTGTTGTATGGTGTTAACCTAACTGGCAACAGCGCCAATGCAGGCGCCAGCCCAGTAAGCGTCACGTCGTCAAACACCAATGTCAAGGTATACTCATCGCAGGCCAGCAATGTGTTTGTCACTGCCAATGTGGCCAATGTGATCAATGGTGTGGGAACAATAAGTTTCAGGAATGATTCCACTGGTAATCCGGGTAATACAGCAAGTTTTGGAGCACAGCAGTTATACAATTTTAATTGGGGCGACGGAACCGTTAGCAATGTTAACATAGCAACAGGCATCGCCGGCAATCCAGCAGCAGCCAATGTCACACATGCTTTTGCACTGAGTGCAGCCAATCAATCCGGAAACAAATACGAACAATACACAGCCAACTTATATCTATACACTGGTTACAGCACCAGCCCATTCAAATCTAGCAACATCACCATCACGATTGAACCGCAGACTCGTGCTAATTTTGTTGGTGCCACAGCCAATGTCACTACCGATGCGACTGCTAACGTGGGCAATGCTAGAGTGGGTTACTTGTACACGGACTACAATGGTGCCAACCGATCGACCTTTACGTTCCAAAACACCAGTGAAAACAGCAACATCGCCAATTGGGCCTGGGGAGATAGCACATTCAGCAATGGTGTGTCTAACGTGGGAAATGTTGTACACACTTATACTACCACCGGAGCAAAAACCGTATCACTCACTGCTAACGGAACACCAAATGGCATTACCAGCACCGCACAGAGCAATACATCCAGCGTGACGGGCTATATTTTTATCGCGGCCAATCCCGCTGCACCTACCAATCTCAGCGGATATGCCAATCTAACAATCGCCAATGCAAGTCAATTTACCAATGCTCCTTTGTTAGCAGCAGGAGCAACTGATGCGTCGGGCGGAAACATTCCGGCCAATGGCACATCTGTCACACGTTTTGTGACCAGCACTCCGATCATGACATCAGCTAATGTGGTGTTGGCCAACACAGCAACCACAGGCACATTGACTGCGTATGTGAACAATGCTGCTGCTGGCAATGTAACATTTACCACATCCGGCAACACGGTAGGCACCACTAGCGCATTGGTCATTGCTGCGGATCAAGACTTGCATGTGGCCAATGCCGCTGTACCTAGCTCGTTCTACAAAGTGTTCAGTGCCAACATCAGTTGTGCATTGGGTAATCTAAGCACAGGATACAACAATTACAAACTATCACATACGGTATCGGGCAACACCAATTATGTGGGATTTGTCAAGGACAATCTAAATTCTGTGCCTACTCTAGCTACCGGCAATGTGGTCATGGCAGAAGCCACAGCAGGAACTTACAGATACATTTCTGGAATTCCATACTACAACACCGGCAGTCCGACCATCACGATTGCCAACCTGCAAGTGGCAAATCTTGCTGGACAAACATTTACTAGCACAAACCCATTCATACTGGACAGCGGCACGGTGTCCGAAGGATCAGGCAGCGTGGTAGCAGCCAGTCAGACCAAGTCATTGGCCGGAATTGACAATGCAGCCAACAGCATGTTGACCAGCAGCAATGTCAAAGCCAACATAGGCGTAGGATCAAACTATATCCTAGGCAACTTGACTGCCAACCTTGGCGGTACCAACAACAGCGTGAGTACTTTGCAGGCCAACATACTCAACGTGGTAGGAACCAGTGCAACGGTGCAACTGCCGACCAAAATACAGATGTATGCTGGAGCCAACTCCGGAGTAAACGAACAATCAATCACTGCATCTACCACTGGCAACACTCAAGCTGCTGTGCGTGTGGTCATGAGTTCAGCTGGCAATACTCCGGTATTCGCCAACACCATAAATTACTACACATCAAATGTGTGGAGTGGCGCACAAACTATTGCTAACACTCCTGAGGCTGTGGTACGATACGGAAATCTTACAAATTACATTGTAAATCTTTCAACGGGCTATCTGCCAGTTGGTCCCAATCTAGCTGTGGGAGGAAATCGAACTTCTACTCAATATTTTACCTTTGCGTTTGCTAGACCCAGCCTTGCTAATTTTGACATCAGACTAACATCCACCACTGGCATTGCCGGGCTGTGGATCGCAGCACCCAACACTACGATTGACCGCAGTGGGTATTCATCTCCGGTTCCGGGATTTCCGGGACCAACCAGCACCATCAACGGCTGGCTGGAAGGGTTTGTTCAGTACAGCGGTTCTGGAGTTCCGGGCGCCAGCAACACCGGAGGCAACGGCAGCAACGGCTGTGCTTTAACAGGGGCTGATGTTATACCACTAAATACCTCAATTGCCAATGTGTCTTACACAATGACTCTGGGATCACAAAATGCGGCCAATAGTTTTGGAAACAACATTTTGGTAAGAATTGCCTTAGCAAGTGGGCAAACTATCACTGCTTTATCAATAGGAACGGCGACTTAATATGTCAGATGCACAAAAATTAGATTATCTGTGGAAAAAAGTAGGTTATGGTGTAGCCAAAACTGCTGATTCCGCCAGCAAAGAAGCTTTCAACGAAAGCATTGCTAGTCCATTACTCTATCGTGGAGATTTGATTTGGACCCAAAGTGGAGATATTCCCAACACTCCTCCGGCTAACACCACTGCGTTGATCCAGGTGTACAAAGATGGCGGAGGTGCAGGATATAGTGCCACCGTGGAATGTACAGAAGATTTAACTGCTCCAGACAATCAAACCTGGTTAACTGGCCTGGCCAACTGGGTTCCTACCCAGTTTGGTGACAACTACTTGGTGCAAGTGTATGTGGCAGCATCTGGTGTGAGCAATCCACAGACCGTGGGCACAAAATTGTTTGCTGCTGGCTCGGGCAATGATGACACATGGTTCTTTGACTATCAAGCAGGCTTGTTGAACTTCAATGGTGCAAATATTCCAAGCCAGATTGCAACTGGGGTCACTGGCAAAAGTATCTACATTGTTGGCTACAGATATGTGGGTACCTACGGAGTAGATCCCACATACATCAGCGACGGTACATCAAATGTACAGGTAGTAAGCACTGACGGTAATGTTACTATAAGTGTGGATGGAACCAGTAATGTCGCTGTATTTTCTACTGGCGGCGCACAAGTTACCGGAAATATCTCCGCTACAGGCAACGTGGCAGGAAATTATTTTGTAGGTAATGGTGCGGCGCTGACCGGCATTGTGACTAGTGCAAGCGGCAATGTTGTTGGAAACTTGACCGTGACTGGAACTGCTAGCGTAGCAGGAAATGTCACAAGTGGTACTAACTTTGTAGGCAATGGTGCTGCATTGCTCAGCACAATGACAGATCGTGGCAATGATCAGAATAACTGGAACACTCTAATACAGATGGGTGTTTACACAGTCAACAGAACCAGCTGGTCGGGAACGGTAGGAACACCATTAGATAGTCAGGTATTTACAGGGCTGCTCGAAGTAAAAAACAGCACAGATACGTCAATTGAACAGATATTTTATCCAGGCACTGTGGAAAGTGGCGATATAAAAATACAATGGAATCGCGCAAACTGGAATGCAACTTGGACTGATTGGATTAGAATCGTAAATAACGACCAGATTGTTATAGGTGGAACATACTAAATAAGTCTGAATAGGAAGTTATTGACATGTCAGCACCAAATACAAATACAATTTTAATCAAACGCTCGGGGACTGCTAACTCGGTGCCGTCCGCACTTTCGCTAGGCGAATTGGCTATCAACTATGCTGATGGTAATTTGTTCTACAAAGACGGCACTAGCACTATCAGAGTCTTGGCCAGCAATCAATTTGTCAGTGTAACCGGTAATGTCACAGCCGGCAATGTCAATGCAGTAGGCCTAAGCCTCAGTGGCAATGTGATATCGCCACTGAATGTAACAGGCAATCTCACAAGCGGTAACATACTGACCCCAGGATTGTTGTCAGTAACAGGCAATATCACTGGTGGTAATTTAATATCATCATCGCTGACATCTACCCGTATTCCGTATGTGGGTACCAGCAGTCAACTAACAGACAGCACTAATTTAACCTGGAGTAATTCCACCCAGGTCATGTCGATTGGCGCAGGCGGCACAGAAATTGGCGGAAATACCGGTGTAGGATATGTAAAAGCCGCGACCGTAAGTGCAACCGGTAATGTTATTGGTGGTAACATTACCACAGCAGGATTGGTAACAGCAGTTGGAAATATTACTACCAGTAATTATTTCTTAGGTAATGGTGCTCTGCTAACTGGTGTTATTACCAGTGTGGCCAATATCAACAACGGCACCAGTAATGTAACCGTTGTGAGTTCAGGTGGCAACGTCACAGTCGGCATAGCCGGAACATCAAATGTAGCTGTGTTCTACAGTGGCGGGTTAAACATTACTGGAGCAATCAGCGCTAATGGTAATATAACCAGCGGTGGAACTATCAACACCACAAGTTTAAGTCTAAGCGGAAATATCACGTCAGACTTGAATGTGACTCCAAATATTGCCGGTGGCAATATCACAACTCCAGGATTAATCAGCGCCACTGGCAACATCACAGGTGGCAACGTAAGCGGTACTAGAATACTAGCAACAAATTTTGCGGGTACCACACTAAGTGTTTCCGGTAATGTGACCGGTGGTAACATTCTATTTGGTGCTGGGGTTGTATCCGGTACCGGTAATATCGCCGGTGGCAACCTAACAACCGGTGGACAAGTCAGTGCAACTGGTAATATAACCAGCGGTGGAACTTTATCTACCGTAGATCTAAGTGTTGGTGGTAATGTCCTTACATCGTTGGTACCAGCAGCCAACGTAACTCAAGACCTGGGTAGCGCCACACAGCGATGGAGAGACCTGTATCTATCAGGCAGTTCATTAAATCTAGGCGCACAAACAATCAGCGCCAATGCAACAACGGTCAACATTGGAACTGGTAACTTAGCCGGTGCTAACATCACTACTCCGGGACAAGTTTCAGCAGCTGGTAACATCACCGGCGCTAACATAGCAACATCAGGCAACATTAGTGCAACAGGTAACCTGTTTGCAGGCAATGTATTAGGCGGAGCCAATGTTAATGCAACCACATTCACCGGCACAACAGTTAGTGTAACAGGTAACATAAGTGGTGGCAACCTAAGTGGTACCAATATTGTTGGTACTTTAACAACTGCATCACAAACAAACATCACCAGTGTTGGTACACTAGGCAGCTTGTCGGTCTCGGGTAATACCACCAGCGGTAACTTACTAACTGGCGGCTTGATTTCAGCTGGTGGAGACATCACTGCCGGCGGATATGTATTTGGTGCCAACGCAAATATCACTGGCAACCTTGACGCTGGCAATCTAAGTGGTACCAGAATACTAGCAACAAATTTTGCAGGTACTACACTAAGCGTATCTGGCAACATCACAGGTGGTAATATATCAGGCGGAGCCAATATTAATGCTACCAGCTTGACTGGTACCGTTGTTAGCGTTTCGGGTACCATCACCGGTGGCAACGTACAAACAGGTGGTGTTGTAAGTGCAACAGGTAACATCACCGGTGGTAATTTAACCACAACCGGTAATGTCACTGGCGGTAATGTATTGTTTGGTACAGGTAATGTGTCGGGCACAGGCAATATCGCTGCTGGTTACTTTATTGGTAATGGTAGTCAGCTAACTGGTGTAATAGCCACGTCGGCATCTGCACTGGTTAATGGTACTACCAATATAACCACTGCACCAAGTGGCAATGCCAATGTTACCATTGCCGGCACCAGCAATGTGATTGTTTGGACTACCACTGGCGAGTATGTGACCGGTAACGTAAGTGCCAGTGGCAATGTAACCGGTGGCAATTTGATATCTGGATCACTGACTTCAACTCGTGTTCCGTATGTGGGCGCAGCAAGTCAACTGACAGATAGTACTAATTTAACCTGGGACAACCCAAATCAAGTATTGAAAATTGGCGCAGGTGGCACAGAAATTGGTGGCGATGCTGGGTTTGGATATCTAAACACCAAAACTATAAGTGCCAGCGGCAATGTAACCGGTGGTAATGTTGTCACGGCCGGTGCTGTATCCGCTGGTTCGTTGAGCCTAAGCGGCAATGTCACATCCGCACTCAACGCAACATCAAGTATCGCTGCCGGTACCACAATCAGCGCAGTGGGCAACATCACCGGCGGCAACTTAAATGCTGCTGGATTGAGTTTGACCGGCAATGTGGTATCTAATTTCAGAGCCAGTGCATCAATCGAAGCAGGCACCACAATAAGTGCAGTAGGCAACATCACTGGTGGCAACTTGAATGCTGCCGGATTAAGCCTAAGCGGCAACATAGTATCTGCAGTCAGTGCTACTTCCAGCATCACTGCTGGCACCACAATAAGTGCTACCGGTAACATCACCGGCGGTAACATTATCACAGGCGCTGCACTCAGCGCAGGATCAGTCAGCTCAGTTGGCAACGTCACTGGCGGCAATTTAATCACATCCGCTGCGATATCTGCAGGATCGGTCAGTGCCAGTGGCAACGTCAATGGTGGTAACATCACCACACTTGGTGTCATATCTACTGCCAGCATAGTATCAACAGGCAACATTGACGGTACCAATCTAAACGGTAGCGGGTTGAGTCTAAGTGGCAATGTCATCAGTGCATTGAATGTGACTGGTGCCATAGCAGGCGCCAATGTTTCAACTCCAGGATTTGTCAGCGCCACAGGCAACATCACAGCTGGTAACGTCAATGGCGGCGCCAATGTCAATGCCACATTGTTGTCAGGTACCACAGTCAGTGTAACCGGCAATGTCACTGGTGGCAATGTCAATACCAATACCATAGTTGGTACTGCAACCACTATCCGATCAACAGGCGATCTGAATCTAAGTGCAACTGGCAACATTGTAGTTGGCACATACATCAATGGATTGACAAATCCTGTACAAGATCAGGATGCTGCTACCAAATCTTATGTGGATTCAGTAGCACAAGGTCTTGACATCAAGGCATCAGTATCGTATGCCACTGCCGCAACACTAAATGCCTATACCTACAACAATGGCACATCGGGAGTTGGTGCCACAATCACTGCCAACAGCAATGGCATATTGAGCATTGATGGATCAACACCGGTGAATGGCGAACGTGTTTTGGTCAAGAATGAAGCCGGGGCCAACGCACCGTACAACGGTATCTATGTGGTAACTGCTGTGGGAACTATCAGTACACCGTTTGTGCTAACTCGTGCCACCGATTTTAACCAACCTGCAGAAATACCCGGCGCGTTTACATTTGTTGAAGCCGGCTCTGTCAATGCTGATTCTGGATATGTATGTACTACCAATTCTCCAGTGACGGTTGGTACTACTGATATTGTATTCACACAGTTCTCTGGTAGTGGTTCATACACAGCCAACACCTCAGCTGGTTTGGTATTGGTTGGTACACAATTCAATGCCAAAGTTGATGATATAACAACTGCATTTGATGTCAGTGGCAATATTGTTGTCAAGGCCAGTGCTGCACTGACCACACCAAATATTGGTGCTGCAACTGGTACCAGTTTGAGTGTGACAGGCAATGTTACCAGTGGTAACATCAACACTGGCGCAATAAGTTTAACTGGTAATGTTATCACTGGGTTGAATGTCACAGGCTCAATTGCTGGTGGTAATGTCAACACACCCGGACTGATCAGCGCCACTGGCAACATCACTGGCGCTAATGTATTCACAGGCGGCGTGGTCAGTGCAACTGGCAACGTCAACGGCGGTAATATAATTTCTGCTGCTGCTATTTCTGCAGTTTCGCTGAGCCTGAGTGGTAATATTACGTCAGCACTGAACGTGACTTCAAGCATCACTGCTGGTACCACAATCAGTGCTGTGGGCAACATAACTGGTGCCAATGTCAATACCACAAACATCAGTCTAACTGGCAATATTGTATCAGCAGTCAATGCCAGTTCAAGCATCACTGCTGGTACCACAATATCTGCCATTGGTAATATCACAGGTGGTAACATCACAACCGCAGGCCTGATATCAGCCACAGGCAATGTCGATGGCGGAAATATCAACGCCACAACTGGATCTTACGTCGCCGGCGTGTCTGTTTTAACCGTAAATGCAACTATTGATGGTGGTACCTACTAATCATAAGTAGTAGGTAATGACCAATACAGTACTAATCAAGCGCTCAAGTACGGCAAATTCAGTCCCTGTTGCGGGAAATCTTCAAACGGGCGAATTGGCCATCAACTATACTGACGGCAATTTATTCTACAAAGACAACAACAACGGCGTCCAGTTACTGACCAGCAACAAATTTGTCAGTGTAACTGGCAATATCACTGGGGCCAACCTAAATGCCACTGGGCTAAGCCTGAGCGGTAATGTTGTATCCAATGTTAATGTAACTTCAAATATTGCCGGTGGCAATATCAAAACTCCCGGATTGATCAGTGCCGCGGGCAACATCACGGGCAATTATTTTATTGGTAATGGATCTCAGTTGACTGGCATTACAACATCCGCCGGCTCTGCTATCACAAATGGCACAAGTGACGTTACTGTAAGTGCCAATAGCAATATCACAGCCAATGTGTCCGGGACCACGATAGCCACATTTGCTAGCACAGGCGAATATGTAACTGGTATAATCAGTGCCACGGGCAATGTCACAGGCAACTTCTTTATCGGTAATGGCTCGTTACTGACCGGAATTTCTTCATCAAGTTATGGCAATGCCAATGTTGCTGCCAACTTGGCTGTGTTCGGAACAAACCCAATATCTACTAGTGGTAACATCACAGGCAATTACTTCATTGGCGACGGATCACAGCTGACCGGAATTGTATCCAGCTATGGCAATGCCAATGTTGCTGCCAACTTGGCAGCATTTGGAACAAACCCAATATCCACCACAGGCAACATCACAGGTGGTTACATACTGGGCAATGGATCACAGCTGACCGGAATTGTATCCAGCTATGGCAATGCCAATGTTGCTGCCAACTTGGCTGTGTTCGGAACAAACCCAATATCTACTAGTGGCAACATCACAGCAGGCAACATCTTAGGCGGTTCAAACGTCAATGCAACCACACACACAGGTACCACGGTCTCAGTGACAGGTAATATCACGGGTGGCAATGTCAACGCCGCAGGATTGAGTTTAAGTGGCAATGTAGTAAGTGCATTGAATTTGACCGCCAACGTCACTACCACTGCCAACATTTCCGGCAGTTACATATTAGGCAACGGAAGCCAACTGACTGGTCTTCCGGTGACTTATGCTAATGCCAACGTGGCGGCTAACTTGGCAGCATTTGGAACCAACCCAATATCAACCGGCGGTAATATCACTGGTGGTAATTTTTATGTGCCAACAACAAACACCGGCTTGATTGGTGGAGTCATAGGCTTAACATATGCTGGATATTTTAATGGTACCAATCAATACCTAACCGTACCAAACGCTACCGTGTTGGCCGGCGCAGGTAATTTAACAATCGAATTTTGGGCATATCCGATGAATAGTTCAGGACGCTGTTTTATCGGTGGCACTGACTGGGAATTATACATGAGTGGCTGGGAAGTACGATTTGTACAACAAAACTCATATGGATTTAACAGTGGATTAAATGTTACTCCGGACACATGGAATCATGTGGTGTTATCTCGTGATTCGTTTGTATCTGGAACTTCTGGCAATTGGAGAATATTTGTAAATGGTGTGATGTATACCACGGCCAGCAATGGTGGATCACCTCTGAGTTCACCGTCGTATCTGGGCATAGGTATAAGTGTAGATAATGGCGGCACAAGAAATCCATTTGAGGGTTATCTGTCTAATTTCCGCATTGTGAACGGGGTAGGAGTTTACACATCTGCATTTACTCCCAGCACCACACCGCTAACACCAAATCAATTGGCCAATGTAAATGGTTCTCCTAGCGCAGCACTCACTGCTGGACAAACAAAATTATTAACCTTACAAAATAGTACCATTATAGACAACTCGTCGCAGGCACTGACAATCACAAATTACAATACCGTGGTGACTTCAACATCATCGGTTCTTGTTACTAGTGCCCAAGGAACGTTGATATATGATGGTAGTACCTGGCAATCGACTTCTATAATGGTAACTGGTACATTGTCGGCCACAGGCAATGTAACCGGCAACTATTTTATTGGTAACGGCTCGCAACTCACAGGCATTGCAGCTAGTTATGGCAATGCCAATGTGGCAGCCAACTTGGCGGCATTTGGAACCAATCCTGTATCTACCACGGGTAATATCACTGCTGGCAACATCCTGGGCGGAGCCAACGTAAATGCTACCACTCACACAGGTACCACTGTTTCGGTAAGTGCTAATGTTACCGGCGGTAATATATTGACAGGTGGTATTGTATCAGCTACAGGTAATGTAACCGGCAACTTCTTCATTGGTAACGGCTCGCAACTGACTGGACTTGCTGCAACTTACGGCAACGCCAATGTGGCAGCCAACTTGGCAGCATTTGGAACAAATCCCATATCGACTAGTGGCAACATCACAGCAGGTAATTTGCTAACCAACGGAGTGATCAGTGCTACTGGCAATATCACTGCTAACAACGCAATATTCACTGGCAATTTGAGTGTGGCAGGTAATGTAACCTACATTAGCAGTAACGTGGTCACTATCAACGATGTGGCAATCAATTTAGGAAACAATGCCTCCAACATAACTCAAGTGAACAATGGTGGCATTGAGCTAGGTCCTCAAGGCAGCCCATATGTCACATTCCTTTACAACAGTTCAGCAAATACGTTTACGTCAAATGTTGGATTAAGTGCAGTAGCTAATATAACAGGTGGTAATGTATTGACAGGTGGTATTGTATCGGCTACTGGTAACATCACCGGCGGTAATATCTTGGGTGGTGCTAATGTGAATGCTACCACACATACAGGTACCACTGTGAGTGTGAGTGCAAACGTAACTGGTGGTAATGTATTGACAGGTGGAATAGTAAGTGCAACCGGTAACATCACTGGTGGTAACCTAAGTGGTACCAGCATAGTGGGCACATTGACCACAGCAGCACAAACCAATATCACCTCAGTAGGTACGCTGGGTAGTTTGGCAGTGACTGGCAATGCCACAGGTGGAAATGTATTGACAGGTGGCATAGTGTCTGCAACCGGCAATGTTACAGGCAACTTCTTCATCGGCAATGGATCACAGCTGACTGGGCTTCCAGCAACTTACGGCAACGCAAATGTTGCGGCTAACTTGGCAGCATTTGGAACCAACCCAATATCTACTACAGGTAACATCACTGGCAATTACTTCATTGGTAACGGATCACAACTGACCGGTATCGCTCCAAGCTATGGCAATGCTAATGTTGCTGCCAATTTAGCCGTGTTTGGTACCAACCCAATATCCACCAGTGGCAACATCACAGGTGGCAACATAATCACGCCTGCGGCAATATCAGCAGTTTCGGTCAGCGCCAGCGGCAACGTCACAGGTGGTAATGTCAATACCAACACCGTAGTTGGCACAGCTACTACAATAAAATCAATTGGTGACCTGACTCTAAGCACAACCGGTAATATTGTAGTTGGCACCTACATCAATGGATTGTCAACGCCGGTTCAAGATCAAGACGCAGCAACCAAAGCATATGTTGATTTAGTGGCACAAGGTTTGCACATACACGATTCGGCCAACTTGGCATCCACTGCAGATTTGGCCACATACACCGGTGCTACCGTTACCTACAACAACGGTTCGAGTGGGGTAGGAGCCACATTGAGTCTTGTGGGCAACACACTGACCACACTGGACGGCACGGCCATTCCAGCACCTGCCAGCACTAGGCTGTTGATTAAAAATCAGGGCAATGCTGTACAAAATGGCATGTATAATTATACCAGCAGCAGTTTATTGACTAGAAGCACGGATTTTGATACTTCGGCTGAAGCTGCTGGTGGCGACTTTTTGTTTGTGACTTCGGGTGCCACACTAGCAGACACCGGTTGGGTGCAAACCACAGACAACCCTACCTTGGGCACCAGTCCAATTGTGTTTACCCAGTTCTCGGGCGCTGGTACATTTTCTGCCAACACCTCAGCCGGTCTAGTACTAAACGGAACCGTGTTCAGTGCAAAAACTGACAACATCAGTACTGCATTTGACGGCACTGGCAATATTGTTGTCAAAGCCAGCGCACAACTGACCACACCCAATATCGGTGCTGCAACCGGAACAAGTCTTAGTGTGACCGGCAACATCACAGGTGGCAACGTGCTAGGTGGTGCCAACGTGAATGCTACAACGCTAACAGGTACAACCGTTAGTGTGACAGGTAATATCACAGGCGGCAACATCTTGGGCGGTGCCAATGTTAACGCCACAACTCTAACCGGTGCTACGGTCTCTATAACAGGTAATATTATCACTGGTGGCGGCATAGTGTCACGCTCGGTGTCAATCGCAGATGGCACATCAGTCACCATCAATGCTGACACCACAGATCTTGCCACACAAACAAACACTCAGGTGGCAGGCATATTGACAATCAATGCTCCAACCGGCACTTTGACAAACGGACAAAAAATCATGTTTAGATTGCAATCATCAAATGTGCAGACTTTTTCTTGGAATGCAGTGTTTGCCGGTTCAACAGATCTAAGTTTGCCTACTGCATCCAGTGGTAGCAGTAAATATGATTATGTAGGATTTATATACAACACCACTGCTACAAAATGGCAAATATTGGCCAAGAACTTTGGATTCTAATGGCATTGATAAAATAGGTAGCTCAAGGATAAAGTATGGCAGTAACATTCGTCGCTTCTAGTGCTGTAGCTACAGGAGACAATCCCACTGTTGCAGTTCCTGCAGGTTATGCTGAAAAAGACTTATTAATAATCGTTACTACTGGTACGGCTACGCCCGCAACACCTTCTGGTTGGACAGCAAGGTCGGTACAAGGTTCTAATGGATTTTTAACTATTCTAACTAAATTTGCTACTAGTTCAGAATCGTCTGTAACATTATCTTTACTCGGCACCACAACTAGTGCAGTCATGCTAGCCTATCGAGGGGCGGCCGCAATTGATACTATTAGTGGTATCACTAATACAGCAAGCGGCACTAGTTTAGCACCTGGACAGACTGGAAATACTTCAACTAATGATTGTGAAATTAGTGTTTGGGTCGCTGATAATGTAGCCGGTACTTGGGGCGCGGCTCCCTCGCCTACAACAAGTAGAGTCACTTCAAACCCCACTACTGCGGTCAACGGTATATTTGTTGTTGATGAGACACAAGCCGCATCAGGTAATAGTACTGCTAGAACAGCAACTATTACTAATTTACATAATATTTCTGCTCTTGCTATCGCAGTCATACCAAGCGGTCGTTATTGGGTAGGTGGAACAGGAACATGGAATACCGGTACTACAACTAATTGGTCACAAACCTCAGGTGGAGTAGGTGGTGCAAAAGTCCCAACAGCAAACGACCCTGTATTTTTTGACCAAGCAGGTACTTATACTGTCACTATGACAGGTGCATTGACCTGTTATAATTTAACTGTAAGTGCCGGTACGGTTACATTCGCAACTGGTACTACACCTACTCTTGCTGTGTCCGGTTCTATGTCATTGATAGCAGGTACTGTATGGAATAGCACTGGCACAACTACATTCAATTCTACTAGAACCGCCGGTGAAACGATAACAACAAACGGCACTGCATTAAATGGTAGTGTTACATTCAATGGAGTAGGCGGTGCATGGAGTTTGACTAGCGCATTAACAACTGGTGCAACACAGACTACTACATTAACTAACGGTGCATTATCTCTTAATGGATATGATTTAACTACTGGTATATTCAGTTCAACTAATGCTAATACTCGTTCAATTGCGTTTGGTGCAAACTATATTATACTAGCACATACTACCGCTGCACAAACTGTATTAAGTATGGCAACTGCTACTGGATTTACTTATACAAGCAGTGGAACATTTGGATCAGGAACAGGTTGCTTCCAGGCCACAATGAGTACCACAAGAACATTTACTTTTGGTACAGCCAGCGCCTCAGGTACAGCAGCTAATGCTCCAATACTTTATCTGGTCAGCGGTGCCTCTGTCCCAACAATAACCAGCGGCAGTTGGTTTAGAGAAATAGATTTTGGAACCACAGCATTTACCATCGCAGCAACCAATCTTAATTTAAGCTCGTTGAAATCTAATTTGAGTACCAGTGTTCTTACAGCTTTAACAGCCACCATGGTGGGGACCGGATCAATCCGTACAAACACATCCATTGGTCCCTTGGTTATCAACACCTCTGCTATCACAACCACCTTGGCAGGTACCACATTATGTACCACAGCCGCATTGACCCTGGGCACACTGGATCTTGCAGGCAACACACTCACTTGCTCAAGCACATTTACCTACAACGGCGGAAGTTTACTCACTGCCAGTGGTGTTCTCAATTGCACAACATTCACGATCAATGGTCCAGCATTTAACTTCACAACTGGAACAATAACTCCCAGCACCAGTTTTGTATTAACATCAGGGTCATTCACACTCAATGGTGGTACACTATCGCCGGTTCCAACATTTACACATACAGCAGGTACGGTAACATTTAATAGTAGTTATTCTTTAACAGTTACTGGCACTTATACATTAACTGCCGGAGTATTGACATTAGCAGATGGGGTCACATTAACTACAGGTATATTCAGTTCTAATAATTCAAATACTCGCTCAATTGCATTTGGTAGTGCAAGTGCAGGAAACATCAATCTCACGCATACCACAGCAGCCACAGTGGTTCTTGCCATGACCACAGTCACTGGGTTCTCGTACACAGGTCCGGGTGGATTCACAGTTGCGGACATGGCCAACACCCGAACATTAACATTCGGAACCACAGGCGGATCGACCGCAAACGCTGTAAACGTGACATTTACTACAGGTGCTAGTGTAGCAACATTGACCACCGGTGGTTGGTATAAAAATTTAACTTTTGGTACAACCAGTTTCAATCCAGGAACGACCTCATTAAATATAGTTAATAGTGTGACATTGTCGGCAACAGGGGCCTACCTTACACTGACTCTAGTACCGCAGGCCAATGTTACATACACTTTTAACAGCGCGTCATTTGGCCCATTAACAATCAATACCACTTTTACGGTCACCATGGGAAGTGCAGCAAATTGCACAACATTTGCCATGACCGCTGGTACATTGGATTTTGCGACGTACAATCTGACCTGTTCGGCTGCTGTGACATACACTGGCGGTACATTTTCAAATTTTGGAACATTGGCCTGTACCACATTCACAATCAATGGCCCAAGTTTTAGCTTCTCAAGCGGCACAATAAATCCTAGTACCAGTTTTGTGCTGACCACTGGATCATTCACATATGGCGGCACAGCCACACTAGGTGCAGTACCTACATTCACTCATACTGCAGGTACTGCAACATTTAACAAAAACTATGCATTAACAGTAACTGGAACATACACGTTGACTGCCGGCACATTGACATTGGCCGATGGTGTTGTGTTAACCACTGGAATATTCAGTTCAACAGGAGCAGGTGTACGCTCAATTGGATTTGGTAGCACAACTGCAGGAAATATAAATCTCACCCATACCACTGCTGCAACCACGGTTCTGAGTATGGCCACAGCCACTGGGTTCACTCTCACTGGCGCAGGTGGATTTATTGCTGCCGCCATGAGCAATACAAGAACATTCAACTTTGGTGCAACCGCCGGCGGTTCGGTGACTAACGCACCTAGTTTGACATTTACCACAGGGGCTAGCGTGGCCACATTGACCACGGCCAGTTGGTTTGATAATCTAAATTTTGGTACCACTGCATTCAATCCAGGAACCACTGCATTGAACATTGCCGGTGACTTGACATTGTCTGCAACTGGTACATATACTACCATGACTCCAACCATGTTGGGCACAGGTACTATTACTAGTAATAATAATACTACATTAGTATCATTAATAATCAACAGCACTTCAGGGACCACCACATTAGCAGCACCGCTGTCCTTGGCTGCCACTAGTACTACCACATTGACCAGTGGCACACTGGCTCTGAATAGTTATAATTTGACCACTGGCATTTTTAGTTCTAGCAATACCAACACACGGTCTATTGCGTTTGGTGGATCAACTCCTGGAACTTCTGCGTCATTTAACGGCAGCACTCAATATGCCAGCTATGCTATAAACAGCAACATACAGGTGACCGCCAATCAACCTTTCACAGTGGAGTTTTGGCTATACACTCCCACTCAAGTACAGACCGCTCCTGCTGTTTTTGGCACCAGTAACGACGGAGGCCAGACTGGAGACATGGCATTTTTTGTAGGGCATTCTGGTCTTGGTATAACCAATCAATATGGATTTTATTTGGCTGGGTTAACAGGTGGAGTGGGCGGAGCCGGAACTACCTCAAACCTATTGGCCAGCACAGGTAATTACATTAAAAATGCCTGGACACACATAGCCTTGGTGAGAGTGGGTACTGATGCATTGTACATGTATATCAATGGGGTGCTTAATGCCACGGCCACATACAGCGGTGCTATCAACTTTCCTACCAACACATTATGGGTAGGAACATCGGGCAATAGTTTTCCTGGATCGCACTACACTGGGTACATTTCTAATTTCCGTTGGGTAACTGGTGTGGCAGTTTACACAGGAAACTTTGCAGTTCCTACAGCACCATTGACTGCGACTCAAAGTTCGGGTACCAATATATCTGCTATCACAGGTACTCAGACCAGCATATTGTTGAATACCGTGACCGGGGCTAATATATTGGCAGATAGTTCGACCAACAACTACACACCTACCAATAACGGTAGCATAACTGGGGTATCTTTAAATCCTTTTACCGGTCTTATCAATCTTGCACATACCACAGCAGCACAAACTGTATTGAGCATGGCCACTGCTAGTAGTTTTACGTATACAGGTACAGGTGGATTTGCCGCAGATGCAACAGTCACTAGAACTTATACGTTTGGTACATTAGCTATAACAGGTGCCCAATACCCCAACTTGTCACTCACGGGTAGTGGTACAGCAGTACAAACATTCACCACTGCCAGCTTTTTTACAAATTTAAGTTTTGGTACCACTGCATTCAACCCAGGAACCACAGCACTAAACATATACGGTAGTTTGACATTATCAAGTGGTGGCACATTCACGACCCTAACACCAACTCTATTGGGTACAGGTACTCTTACCAGTAATAGCAATACCACACTGGCGGCATTAACAATCAACGCCTCAGCAGGAACTATCACATTGGGTGCTGCATTCGCTTTGGCTGCCACTGGCACAACCACATTAACAGCCGGTACTCTTGATCTTGGCGGGTTTGACTTGACCACTGGTATCTTTAGTTCTTCCGGTGCAACAACTCGGTCAATTGTGTTTGGCACAAACAACATTGTGCTGGCTCATACCACAGCAGCACAAACTGTATTGAGCATGGCCACTGTCGTTGGATTCACTTTTACAGGTACAGGTGGATTCACTGCAACTGCGGCAGTCACTAGAACTTATTCGGTTGGCACTGCATCCGGCGGGTCATTGACCACAGCACCTAACTTGACATTGACTGGTAGTGGCACAGCAGTACAAACATTCACCAGTGCCAGTTGGTTTAAAAATTTAAGTTTTGGAACCACAGCATTCAACCCAGGAAGCACAGCACTAAACATAGCGGGCGGTTTGACATTATCAAGTGGTGGTTCTTTTGCAGTTCTAACACCAACTCTATTGGGTACAGGTACTCTTACCAGTAATAGCAATACCACACTGACGGCATTAACAGTTAATACCACCGGAACTATCACATTGGGTGCTGCATTTGCAATGTCCGCCGTTAGTACGTTTACATTAACAGCCGGTACTCTTGATCTTGGCGGGTTTGACTTGACCACTGGTATTTTTAGTTCTGACAACACCAACACACGATCCGTTGCGTTCGGCACAAACAACATTGTGCTGGCTCATACCACAGCAGCAACCACGGTGTTGAACATGGCCATCGCCACGGCGTTCACCTACACAGGAACAGGCGGATTTGCCGCAGATGCAACAGTCACCAGGACCTATGTTTTTGGAACTACAGGTGGATCTGCGACCATATCACCCAATCTAACACTGACCGGTACCGGCACAGCCATTGCTACAATAACCACAGCCAGCTGGTTCAACACCTTGGATTTTGGATCAACAGCGTTTACTATCGCAGCGACTGCATTGAACTTGAACGGACTAACATTGTCCACCGGTGGTACATTTACCAACTTAACTCCGACCATGGTAGGCACAGGTACCATTACCACCAACGGCAAAACACTACCCACACTGATCGTCAACACCACAGGTACCGCAACCTTGGCTGGCGCACTCACTTTGAGTGGTGCTCTCACACTCACACAAGGAACACTGGCTTGTTTGACCTATGCAGTATCCAGTGCCACGTTTGCAAGTACCGGTACGCTGACCAGATCCATGACCGGATCGGGCACATACACCATAACCGGAGCAGGCGCTACTGCATTTTCTAATGCATCTGCTACTGGTATAACAATAGTTGGATTGATTATCAGTATGACAGCGGCCACAGCAAAAACATTTGCTGGCGGAGGAGGCTCATACTCAACGCTGAATCAAGGTGGTGCCGGTGCGTTGACCATATCGGGCGATAATTCGTTGAGTGATCTAACAGCAACCACAAGACCCAGCACGATTACTTTCACAGCAAGTTCTACTCAGACATTCGCTGATTTTACTTTGAGTGGTGTGCTGGGCAGTTTGGTAACAATCAACAGCAGTGCCCCAGGAACTCAAACTACTTTGAGCAAAGCATCGGGTACAGTAAGTGTTGGTTATTTGAGTATCCGAGATTCTATTGCCACCGGCGGCGCAGGATGGTATGCAGGCACAACATCAACCAACGTCAGCAACAATCTTGGTTGGATATTTACTGCACCGGGCAGTGTTTATCTTGGAAACTTTTTTGCGTTCTTCTAAGATTCAACTGCGGCGAAACGCATTTTCAATTGATTCAAGTTTGGTCTGTATGCCTTCGAGATTTACCGTAGACCACAATCCCGGATGCATGGGTCTGGGCCAGGTACCTTGATCGATCCAAGCATAGCCCAGATGCTCGTCGTTGAGAATGGGAATGAATTCATCATCAACCACACACACCCAGGTGTGATATTCAAACATACCATCTGCTGATGTGAATTTCTCTAATGGAACAAGCCGTGTGTAATCGGGAAAGCTGCCCAGCTCTTCCACACATTCGCGTTCCATGCCGCCCAGTAATGTTTCTCCGGTTTCTATCTTGCCACCTGGCAGTCCCCAGGACCCAGGATGTTTCACATCATTGCGCAGCAGGTACAGATATCTTCCGGTGCTTTGGCTGAGAAACCAAACTCCCACTGCCTTCAAAGTACCAGACTCCAGTTTCCGCCTGGGTAAATTCCTTGATAGCTTTTGATCCATTGAGTTCCGTCCCATTTGTATTGTATGCCAGTGGTGATGTTGGTAACAAATTGAATATCTGTGTCACCTTCAGCATTGAATACCACATGCCAGTAGTTATTGCTATATTCAATGATGTCATTGGCTTTGGCGATCAAAGCTCGATTGTTTGCACCCAACCATGCTTCTGCAGGGTATGTATTTCCGGTAGCACCGGTGGCTTCAGTCAATAGATATCTCACACCTTCTAAATTGGAATCTGCTGGATTGGGTCCATAGGTCAATGGGTTCACAATGGCATCTATAGGGTCCAAGGTGTTTTGCGGTGCAGTGTCTTGATCAACGTCAAACAACAAAAATCGATCATCATTGGGATCTAAAACTATGGTTCCGACCACTTCACTTTCGTCCTCTTGGCGCAGTCTTATCTGGCTGATTCCCGGACGTAGCACACCATATACTCCAATCACTGCTGGCCATAACAGATTGCTGTCGGCCACTATCTCAGTAGGAGTTATGGAATCGTTAGGCGGTTCTTCGGCCAGCTCTTGTTGCTGTAAGCATTGCAGTTTGTTGTTGATCAACACCACTGCCCAATTGTAAGGAGTGATCACTTGTCTAGTGCCCAACAGCAAGTCGTTGTTGATTAGAGCATTATTCAAATCACCTTGTGCGTCGTACATGCTGGCAATCACACGCTCGACCACACCCAGTTTCTTGACCTTGGCCGGCGATGAAATCCAGATAGGCAATCCAAATTTCAGTGTAGCAATGTCAATGGGATTTTCTGCACCTTGTGGGATAACTCGTGATGTCCATACACAATCATCCAGTTCTACCACACTGAGACTGGTCCAATCGAGATAGTTGTCAGTGCTTTGTATCTCCAGGCTGGGATTGAACAAAGTCAGGATCTGTTCCAGCAGTTGGAATTTCTGATTGGTGTTGCTGGTCCAAATGTCCAGTGTGATACCTAATCTATACGGCACAGGCATCAAGCGCTCGATAGTAAATGCATTGCCTTGGGTGGTTTCGTAGGTTTCTGTATCAGTGTCGTAGGTACGTTGACGAACTGACACCGTGTTTACATGATAAGGCTCTTGCATCCTGGGGCGATCGTAAGTGAGTGCGGACACGTAGAATGTCATCAGTGGAGTGCTGTTCATGCTGGCCGCTGAGTTTTCTTGCAGGATGGTCTGTGCATTTCTAGTGGCATCTCCGTAGCGCACAGGCACACGCAGCAGCGCAGCTTGTTCGCCGTCACGTCCATACTGAACTTGGAAGTTGGACACTATCCTAGTAAATTGCAGCAAGAATCTGCGTATCTGTTCGTCGTAAAAAAATTGTTGCATGTGTTAGCTGGACTTTTGTCCAGGTTGTGTTCTTGGATACGGATTAGGTGGCAAGCTACCGCCTTGGTCACCATTGTCCGCTCTGGGTTTGAGTATCTCGCTAAGACTCTGACGACTAGGTATATTGCCCATGTCTGTGGTCTCCACGGTGTATGTATTGTTGACAAAGGTACTGCGTAAAGTATCGTTGGTAACGCCATTGTTGAGATTGGTGCGAACGCTGTCTTCGATCTTGATCCAGCGAACACCATCATAACGGAACAGCCGATTGGGTTGATAGTCTAGTCTCAAAGCGTAATCTCCTGCGCCTGGATTGAGTGGGAAGGTCACTCCCGGGGTAACAGGCAATCCATTTGGGGCCACTCCTTGCCCAGTCAAGTATCCGACCGTGTAGCCATAACCTTTTGGTGTGACATCCATGCCACCCTGTGTGCCATCAACGGTGGTGCTACCATCAGCAGTGAGTGTGGATGGGTTGGCTGGTTGTAGATTCTCTGTGGGCAGCACATAAAACTTGGTGATATCGTATCCTGACAGCGGAACTTCAACATCGGCTTGAGTAAGGATAGCATCATTGATATTGTTATCTCTGGTTCTAGTGCCTTGCGATGCAGAGATAGTAGGCGGTGTGTATTCTTGCCAATAGTCTGTGTTGTTAATATCAATTCCGGCTGGTGTGTTTGTTTTGGCTTGGTAATATGTATCACCATAATTCACTATGCTGCCCGAAGGATAGAAATTGCCATCATCCCATATCTGTTGGCTCACAAATGGCTTGTTGGTAATGGTATCAAATTCTTGTGCATCAGTCAACGGCGTGGCTTTCACACGCCACAAGTGTGGTAACCAGGTCACGCTGAATCCTTCGCTGGCATAGGCTGCATCCTGGATCACATAATACTTGGAAAATGCAGTGGGCAAGTTTGGGTTCAGCGGATGGAAGTCTTTGAGATTTGGTATTTCTAGTACATCTCCGTTCATGAGTTTGCGCCCAAACGCATCAATCATGTCATTGTAGTGAAATGTGATGAACAAGGTATCATTGTTCAGGAACAGGCCAAATTGGGTAAGATCAAAGTCGATGTCTTGGGTATTGTACACACCGCGCATGGTGTACACATCCGGGTCGTATGCTCGATCACGGTTTTCTAACAACAGCAAGTCTTGGATATTCAGTGGGCTTTGTGTTTCATACACCGGTTGGGTAGCATCTGCATTGCCCGAAAATGCAGAATCAGCACCGCCAGTTTCGGGACCTAGATATTTGTGGCAGTACAAATCCAGTCCGCCAACCGTGTACATTTCTGAAATTGTACGGTCCAGGAATTGATAATCCCGGGTTCGGTTGGGGCGGAACATGGAAAGTTTAGGCATAGTGTGTTATTTATGGGCAGGTTGACCGGAAATTCTGTTTCAGCTACAATACCTGTATGAAAGTCATTAAGTTAGATCGACGATACAAACCGCACAAAGAAGCTGGGTATGAATCTGGTCTGCGGTTCAACGGTTGGTGGAACGAAAAAGACAAAATCAACCTGATTGAATCAATCTGCAAATCTCGCTTGACCAGCGGCTGGTCGTCCCAGAACTCTGATTGGCTTGCGTACTTTGGAAAACGGAGATCAGGCGAGTCCACACCCTACTACGTCATGTTCCGCAGGGAATCAGACATGACTTTTGTGCTGCTCAGCGCGGACTTGACCAAAAAATCATAGTGTGCTATAATTACATCATAAACACTAGCAAAGGAATCCTATGGCAACCCTAGCAACCAAAGCCGCACTGAAATCGATGAACCCGCGCAGCCCTGATACCAAGTATGTTGGCAACGAACCCGAGTGGCGTGTGCAACCTGAACAAGATCGCAATCGCATCAGCGCCATGAGCCATGCGTTTGGCTGGTATAACTATTTCTACGGCAAGAAAGAAGCCAAGGAAATGATTGTCGCTTATTTAGACGCACACAAACGAGTCAAGGATGCTAAAAAAATACGCACCTTGCCCGACAGCCAAGTACGCCTGACCACAGGCTGGCTGTGCCGCATGAGCATGATGGGGCTGGAACTTACAGATCAAGAACAGATCAAACTGGACAATCTCATCGCAGATTTGCTGGCAATCAAAGATCAAGCCGCAGCAGAAGTTGCTGAGCCTGAAGCAGCGGCCAAGCCCAACATCCAGGATCGTCTAAGAGAAAAGATGAAAGATTGTGCTGGCGAATTGGAAGGCATGCTTGACGACTTTGTGGCTGCTGGCTGCAAGATGTCAGCTGACTGGAAGCCCATCGCACAGATCCGTGGCATGAATGTGGCACCTCAGATGGTGTATCACATCGCTGACATCTGGAAAACACGCCTAGCGCATTTTGAGAAAGTGGTAGCCGGCAAAGACGCTCAATTGGTCGAAGGGTATTCCTACTTGTCCAAAGTGCAGTTGCGCAACATTGTGAAGTTCTGCGAGTCTGTTATCTCTGACTGCGGCGCATACGTGCAGATCAAGAAAGTGGAACGCAAGCCGCGCAAGGTCAAGCCTGTGAGCCCAGAGAAAAAAGCAGCCAAGTTCAAGCATCAGCTGGAACATGCTGAGCTCAAGCTCAAAGGGCTGCCTGCTGCATCCTTGGTGGACAAGAGCGAAGCTTGGTTGTACGACACCAAGAAGCGCAAGCTGATCCATGTGGTTGCTGACAGCCACGCAGGCAGTTTCACTATCAAAGGCAGCTCGATCATTGGATTCTCTGTGAGCGAGACACAGCAAAAAACATTGCGTAAGCCTGCAGAAACTTTGAAAGCCATGCAAGCCGCGGGTAAGCCTGCTGCTAGGAAGATTTTCAAGGACCTGACCACCACTGAGACCCAGTTTAACGGTCGCAGCGGTGATAATCTGCTAGTGCTCAAAAGCTGGTAAATAAAGGGGAACGGAGTTCCCCTTATGTCCGAAACTACACTACCACAACTCAAACAAGATTTAATCGAATACTGCCGCCTCATGCTAGGCGGACAGATCATTGACCTTGAGTTGGATCCTGAACACTACGAAGCAGCATACCAGCGAACTTTGGGTGTGTATAGGCAACGTGCCAACGCCGCGTATGAAGAAGCCTACATCTTCATGGAGTTGATACGAGATCTCAACATCTACACACTGCCGCAAGAAGTGCAAAGTGTGAGACAGATATTCCGACGCACATTTGGTGATGCCACAGGACCGTTTGCATCAAACTTTGATCCGTTTGCTCAGGCATCGCTCAATGTGTATCTGATGAATTTCAACGTAGCAGGCGGCTTGGCCACATATGATTTCTACAGCCAGTATGTGGAACTGGCGGCCAAGATGTTTGGCGGCTTCATGAACTACACATGGAATCCTGTAAACAAAAAACTACAGCTGATCCGCGATCCCAAGAACACTGGGGAAAATGTGTTGATCTGGTGTTACCAACTCAAGCCAGAAATCAATCTCTTGAGTGATTTTCAAATACAGCAATGGATCCGTGATTACATGGTGGCTGTGTGCAAGATGATCATCGGCGAAGCACGTGAGAAATTTGGCACTATTGCCGGCCCACAAGGTGGCGGCACCTTAAACGGCACTGCCATGAAAGCAGAAGCACAGGCACAGATGGACGCCAAAGTACTAGAACTGGTGAACTACGTGGATGGGTCACAACCAATTACCTTTGTGATTGGATAGAAATAGTGTGAACCGGGTACTGATAGCCGGCTGTAGTTTTGCCGGAATATTTAATCGAAATGCTGAACTACGTTGGGTCACACCCGGCATAATAAGCCAACAATCGGAGCTGTTACCCGATATCAATACAGAACGATTTCAATTTTTCGGAGATGATGCTGCCGGTAACAGAGCTATTGCTGCCCGTGTAAAGAATCAGCTACCTAAGGACAAATATGATCATGTGGTTGTTATGTGGACTGGTATAAACCGTGTAGACGTTCCAATGGAGAGAAAAGCACATGCCAAGATGCCGAACAAATATCGATATGTATCAGTATTAGAAAATTGGGTCTGGTATTTTTCCGGAGGGATGGGAGGTAGTTGGCAATATGATTCTGATTGTCCAGATATAGTGAAATCACAATTCCGCGATCAGTATCTGCACCAAACTTTTAGATCGGCCACAGATATTGCATTGGCAGCTATTTTAGAAACACAAGAATTCCTTGATTTTCGAAAAATTAATTATACCATGTGCTTTATATACGATATCCATCAGAGCTATGATGATGTGGTAGATAAAGTAACCAACACACGCCAACGGTACATGGGATTTGATCGATGGCCACAATGGCTAGCACTGGAACATTGCCTAGGCAAGGTAGACACCACCTCTAGTTTATACAACATGATCAATTGGAATAAATTTACGGTTCCTATTCCTCCTTATGAATATTGTCTGGAACGAAACATGTTGCAGATTGATGAATTCCATCCCACTAGTTCTGGCATGGTAGAATGGTTTGATACTCAATTGGGACTCAACATAA